>JABLTO010000340.1_pt1 | contig 70775 bp, 65 predicted proteins | sample 7160091 | NCBI WGS metagenome assembly JABLTO01 (sample SAMN14651225, study PRJNA627086) | human gut metagenome | isolation source: feces | host: Homo sapiens
AGGTTATAAATAAATTATTTATGTATGATAGAATAATTAAAGTTAATAATAGTAGTAAAAGGAGTAAAAAGCATGGAAAAAGAAAGAAGAACAAAAGCTCTTGTTGTAGTAGTATTGTTAATAGTAATTGCAGGCTTAACAGTAGCATTTGCAGCCCTATCTACAACGCTAAACATAAATGGTACTGCATACTTAGATGCTGCAAAATGGGGTATTAAGTTTGAAAACTTATCTAGTCCAACAAAAATAGGTAGTGCAACAACTACAGGAACAGCAAAGATAGAAGAGACTAAAGCAGCAGAAATAACAGGAATGAACGTTAGTTTATCAACTCCAGGAGATAAAGTTACGTATACAGTAGATTTAGTAAACGAAGGAACGATTAATGCAAAAATAGATAATATAGAAAAGACTGTGTTAACAAGTGAACAACAAAGATATTTAACCTTTAAAGTAACTGATAGAGATGGAAAAGAAGTAAGTGAAGGAGATATCTTGTCTAAAGGTGAAACAAGAAACCTTACAATAACAATAGAGTTTATAAAAGATTTGACTAAAGAAGATTTACCTAAACAAACAAGCACAATATCATTATCATACAAACTAAACTTTGTACAAACAGATGATAAAACAGTAACAACAAGTGAGATATCAAAAGCATGTACAACGTTTGAGAAAAAAGATACATATAGAGTAGGAGATGTAATAGCACTATGTAACAATAATACAAAGGTAAGTGAAGACTTTTATGTAATAAGTGATAATGGAAGTACTGTAACAGCGCTTGCTAAGTATAATTTACTTGTTGGTAATAAATTTATATATGATGAATCAGGAGAAACGAAAACTGCAATATCAACGTCAGAGGAAGGTTATGGTCTTCAAAGTGAAAAGACTAAGGAATCATTAGTGATTGATGCTTCTGGTAATTTTACTTCCTATACTGTAATGGGAGGAATTGCATTTTCTAACTATGATACTTCTAACATCATTAATAATTGTTATAGTTCTTCAGAACATTGTTATTACGCATATTGGGGTACTGCAGACAGAGGATTAAATTCAAAATATGGCAGCAGTTACCCGGCAGATGTATTTGATAGCAATTCAAACCTTTACGCACCATTAAAAAATTATGAAAATTATATTAAAAACACTTTAAACAAAACGAGTGCTAGTACTAAACTTTTAACATATAATGAGGCTATTGCATTGGGGTGTGACGAAAGTACTAACTCGTGTGCTTCAGCACCATCATGGGTTACAACAACGTTTTATTATCTTGGTAGTGCAAGTGGGTATCCTTTTATTTATATCATAAACCCAGCAGATTCTATTCAAACTGATCATGGCTCTAGTTTTTCAAATAGTGCATCTCCAGATGGAGATTTTATAATTGGCCTTCGCCCAGTAATCACAATAAAAAAATCAGAATTATAAATAGTAAAATGAGTAGCTAGAAGCTATTCATTTTTAATTTGATACGTGTTATAATTTATAGGGTGATACAAATGAAAGATTTAAAAGTAATATTTATGGGAACGCCAGTTTTTTGTGTTCCAATATTAGAGAAATTAATAAAAGAAACAAATGTATTAGCAGTAGTAACACAACCTGATAAAGAAGTAGGAAGAAAGCATGAGATATCTTTTTCTCCTATAAAAAAGGTCGCTATTAAAAATAATATAAAAGTTCTTCAACCTGTTAAAATTAAAGAAGAATATGAAGATATAATAAGTTTAAATCCAGACATTATAATTACTTGTGCTTATGGTCAAATAGTGCCTTTAGCTATTTTGAATTGTCCTAAGTATGGATGTATAAATGTTCATGCTTCTCTTCTTCCAAAGTTAAGAGGAGGGGCACCTATTCATAAGGCAATTATAAATGGTTATGATAAAACTGGAATAACCATTATGTATATGGATAAGGGTATGGATACCGGTGATATGATAGAAAAGGCTGAAGTTAAAATAGAAGATAATGATACGGCAGAGTCTTTGCATGATAAGCTAAGTGCTATATCAGTTCCACTTCTTATGAAAACTTTACCTAGCATAATAAACGGAACAAATAAAAGAGAAAAGCAAAATGACGCTGATGCAACATATGCATATAACGTATCTAGAGAAGAAGAACACATATCATTTGACAAGTCTTCTAAGGAGATATTTAACCAAATTAGAGGGCTTAATTCTTGGCCTGGTGCATATGCCGTTTTAGATGGTAAAAATATAAAACTTTGGTCTTGTGTTATAAATAATAAAAAATATGACAAAGCACCTGGTACAATTATTAACCTAGATAAAAATGGACTTGAGGTTACTACTACTGATGGAAGTGTGTTAATAAAAGAACTACAACTTCCTGGTAAAAAGAAAATGGATATAAAAGATTTTATAAATGGAAATAAAAAGGCAGATTACGTAGGCAAATGTTTTAAGTAATTAAGAAAGGTGTGTTTAATTTGAGAGTAGCGAAAGATTGGAAGGATTATGAAATCCTTGATATGGCAAATGGTGAAAAGTTAGAAAGATGGGGTAATTATATTCTCGAAAGACCAGACCCACAAATAGTATGGCAAGATAAAACCTTTAAGGATAAATGGAAAAAGGTAGACGCCATATATCACAGAAGTAAAAAAGGTGGTGGCTACTGGGAAAATATAAATAATGTTAAACCATCTTGGCAAGTTAAGTATAAAGACTTAACATTTAATATAAAGCAAATGGGATTTAAACATACTGGTCTTTTTCCTGAACAAGCTGTTAACTGGGATTATATGATAGATAAAATAAAAAATAGCAATAGAAAAATAAAGGTGCTTAATTTATTTGCGTATACAGGTGGTGCAACGGTTGCGTGTGCTTATGCAGGAGCAGACGTAGTTCACGTTGATTCATCACGTGGTATGGTTTTGTGGGCTAAAGAAAATATAGAATCCTCTAATCTTACAGATAGATACGTTAGATTTATAGTAGATGATGTTATTAAGTTTGTTAAAAGGGAAATAAGACGTGGTAATAAGTATGATGCTATTATAATGGATCCTCCATCATTTGGAAGGGGTGCAAATGGTGAGGTTTGGAACATAGAAGAAAGTTTATATCCTTTAATTAAGTTATGTATGGAAGTATTAAGTGATAATCCGTTGTTCTTTTTAATAAATTCGTATACAACTGGTATGTCACCTAAGGTACTTGAAAATATTTTATATATGACATTAGATAAAAAATATAAGGGAAAAATATCATCTGGTGAGGTAGGTCTTCCTATGAAAGATAGTAATCTTATATTACCATGCGGGATATATGGTCTTTTTGAAGATGAATAATTTAAACGTATTATATGAAGATAACCACATCATAGTGGTGGAAAAAAAGCCTAACATATTATCTCAAAGCGATATAACTGGAGATAAAGATTTACTTACAATGGTAAAAGAATATGTAAAGGAAAAATATAAAAAGGAAGGTAACGTATATATTGGTCTTGTTCACAGATTAGATAGACCAGTAGGCGGAATAATGGTGTTTGCAAGAACATCAAAGGCTGCTAAAAGATTAAATGAACAAATAAAAAAACATGAGTTTAATAAAACTTATGTAGCAGTTTTAGATGGTAATTTAAATAAAGAAAAAGGAAAGTTAGTAAATTACTTATATAAAGATGAACGTTTAAAAAAGAGCTTTGTAACTAGTAAAGATAATAAAAATGCTAAGTTATCAGAGTTAGAATATGAAGTTATAGGACACATTAATTGCAAAACAATAGTTAAGATAAATTTAATTACAGGACGCCATCATCAAATAAGAGTTCAATTTAGTAATATAGGATATCCTTTATATGGAGACCAGTTATATGGAAGAAAAAATGAAAAGCAAATTAGACTTTTTGCATACAAACTAGAATTTATGCACCCAACTTTAAAGACTAAAATGCAATTTAAGTTGTTACCAAAATGGAAGGAGTTAGAAGATGAAACAATTATACATAGACTTTGATGGAGTAATATTAGATACTATGACTAAGTCATATGAAGAGCTTAAAAAAGAAAATATTGATAGGAAAGATCAAGATAAAGTAATGGAGTTCTTTAGAAACTTAGACTGGAAAAAATTAATAGAAGAAACTGAAGAAATTAATGATAGTATAAATGAAATAAAGAAGATATGTGATTCTAAAAAGTTTAATGTTTATATATTAACTCATGTTAATTCAACTAATGAAATGATAGAAAAAATTAAGTATTTACATAAGAAATTGCCTCTTGTGACGGTTGTTTCTGTTCCAAAGGAAATACCTAAAACAGAAGTTGTTAATCCATCTGCAGCTATATTAATAGATGATTATTCTGGAAACATTAGAGAATGGCAGAAAAAGCTTGGTATAGGTATTAAATTTGTAAAAGAACTTGAAGGTAGTGATTATCCAGAAATAACTCATTTATCTGAGGTAATAGATATGTTTAATCAGTAAAGGTTTATAAATCTTTACTTTTTTTGTAAAAATATCATTTTATATTTATTTTTTCATATATTTATAATGACTAAAATATTAAGGAGGAAATAAATATGGAAACACTTAAAGTATCCAGTAAGTCAAACCCAAGTAGTGTAGCAGGAGCACTTGCTAACGTATTTAGAGAAAAAGGATCTGTAGAAATACAAGCGATAGGGGCAGGAGCACTTAATCAAGCTATTAAGTCGATTGCAATAGCAAGAGGTTTTGTTGCACCTTCAGGAAAAAACTTAGTATGCATACCAGCATTTACAGACATTGTAATTGAAGGTGAAGAAAGGACCGCAATTAAGTTAATTGTAGAAGCTAGATAGGCTTCTTTTTTCTTGCTCTAAAATTATATATTAGGTATAATTATAAAAATACTTGACTCTCCAGTTAAGGTTAGGTTTATTCTTAAAAAGAAGGGAGATAATATAATGATAAAAATAGGAGATTTTGCAAAAATATTTGATGTATCTATTAAGACGATAAGATTTTATGAAGAAAAAGGACTTATAGTACCTAGCTTTATTGACGTTTATAGTGGATATAGATATTATGATGATCATAATATAAAAGAAATGAGTAAGATATTATACCTAAAGGAAAAGGGACTTTCTTTAGAAGAAATAAAAAACTTTAACGATGATAATATTGATTACAAGATAAAAGAATATGAAGAAAAAATTAAGCATTTAAAGCAAAATATAAGTGATTTTATCTCTCTTAAAGAAACGGGAGAAATAGATAGTATGGAAGCATTTTATAATGATCCTAGAGTAATAGGAAAATGGAAGTTAGTTGGAGTTAGTAATTCAAAGGAAGATTACTATGAAGGTAATTTGTTAGATGATTCATTTTCTATTAAAGAGTTATATCTTATGGAAAAAGGAAAAAAGTATTGGGTTATAAGTTGGACTTTAAATTATATTATAATTAACGGAAGAAAAAATCCTTATGAAATAGAAAATGATTTAATGTTCGTTAAAGTTTATGGTATATTTGATGATTCAGAATATAAGTATGCTATATATAAAAAAGAAGATGATAAAAAATATAGCATCCAAGATTTTATGATTAAAGACGATATAAAATTAGAATATAAAGAAGATAATGATTTAGTTGGTAATTGGAAGGCTATCGATTTTGTTTATAAAAAAGATATGTTTAACAAGGAAAAGAAAGCTTCTAATTATTTAGCGGTCGATAAATTATCTGTGCATAATGATTTTGAAGTTTTAATATCATATAATGGTGGTAAGTTAAAGAAAGTTAAGTATACTAAAGGTTATATAACCAACTTAGTATTAGATGATACGTTATGTAAATACGAAATAAGAAAAATTGATGATAAAAACTATTTATTTGTGGAATGGAAATCAGGAGACTATGTATATGCAGGTCAAATAAATGGCTATTATGTTTTTGAAAAAGAGTAGTTTAAACACAATATAAATTATTAGGTAAAAAATAGTTTATGATTAAAAAATCAGAAATATAGATTAGTCTGATTTTTTATTTTTTGATGAAATATTATTGAATTTTTGCTATAATTTGATTGTTATTACTTTATTTTATAGGAGAAGAGGATATGTACAATAAAAACATAAATTTAAATTTATATAAAACATTTTATGATGTAGCTAAATCTGAAAGTATATCTGAGGCTGCGAAAAAAACTTTCACTTCGCAACCAGCAATTAGTAAATCAATAAAAAAATTAGAAGAAACATTAAATGTAAAATTATTTTATAGAAATTTGGATGGTATAAAATTAACAAGTGAAGGAGAAAAATTACTTTTTTATGTAGAAGAGGCATTTAATAATTTACTTGTTGGAGAAAGAAACATAACAGAAAATGAAAAACTACAAAGCGGAAAATTAACCATTGGTGTTCCTTCCCAGATAGGTACGTTTTTTGTGTTTGATTCAATTTCTAAATTTCATAAAATTTATCCAAACATCGAAATAACCATAATTAGTAGTTCAACAAAAAGTTTATTAAAGAAGCTAAAGCTACATGAAATAGATTTTATTATAGATTCTTCACCGATTAATGATGTACAAGAAGATGTAATAATTAGACCTTTAAAAAAGGTTGATAATTGTTTTATTGTTTCTAAAAAATATGAGGATAAAATAAAAAATATAAAATCTCTTAAGGATATAGAAAATTATCCTTTAATACTTCCAGTTCCTAACACATCAAATAGAAGTAACTTAGATTTATTATTTGAAAAAAATGGTATTAAGCCTACGAACGTAATGAATATACATACAAGTGAAATGATTTTAGGAGCGGTAAAAAAAGATTTGGGAATAGGGTATATAATTGAAGATTTAATTATTGATGATCCTGAAGTATGCAAAATAAATATCAAAGAAAAATTACCAAAAATAGAAATAAATTTAGTATATGTTAAAAAGTATTTAACTATCGTTCCAACTAAGTTTATTAAAAAGTTTATTGATGATAAATTTGGTAATTAATTATAGAGGGTATAACTAAAATTTATAGTTATATCTTTTTTTTATTTTATTAATAACTTTTATATATTTTACAGCTGTATAAATTCTGTTTTATAATTTTATTGCAGGAGGAAGTTTATGACATATTTTGAATTAGGTAATTTTTTAGAGGGAATAATTAGGGAATATGAATTTAGTAATATAAAAAATATAGATTCTAAAGTAATTAAAAAATACATTGAAAATGATAATGGCGAGTTGGCTGATTTTGTCTTTTTTAGAGCACAACAAATCGAAGATATATCAAAATATCCAAGCATCTACAAAATGTTTGATTTATGTAGTTTGGCATTGTCAGAGGAAGAAAGAAAATACGTAAGAAAGAAAATAGATTCAGCTATTTCTAGCATAATTGATAAAAAAGAAAGTTATAATTTTGAAGAACTTTCTGGTGGTAAAAATAAATCGTTAGAAAAAAGTAAGGTGTTGATAGAAGATAATATACAAGATTTTTTGATATTAGAAAACTATGAGAATAAAGAAACCTTACGACTTGATAGAGATGTTTGTACAAATGAAAATGATCTTAAAGACGATGTCTTTGATATTATCTATGATAAGATTAAAAATTATTTGATGGAAAACGGATACTTATCATCATATCATGAAATAAATGAAAAAGTAGGAGATTCAATATTCGAAGAAATAAGATATGATTTAAATATATTATTATCAAAATACATTTTAGAAGCCTATGATTTATTGCTAAATAACTCAGGAAATTTAATTAATAAGCAACTATTTTTATCAATAACTAAATTAGAAAATATTGAATTAGGTAGGATGGTAGTTAATATTTTGTATTTAATAAAATATTATGGATTAAATAATAAACTATATGAGACTTTGGTATATATTATTGATAATAAAAAATATGAAAAATTATATGAACTACATGATAATATGTTGAAATATAATGCTAATTATACTAGCGTTAATTATAAAATAGATAAGCTAGTAAATTCTAATGTATTATATCAACAAAAAATAGTATTAGAAGATTTATGTAACGATATAAATTGGTATAATGGAAAATTTACATATGATGATGCAAGTAACTTATATGTTATATTGCAAGAAGAAAATATTTTAAAGAAAGATTTATTAGATGAAGATTCATGTTTAAAACTTTGTTCTAAAAAAAGAGGTGGGATAAAATGCGTTTAACAAACGATCAAAAGACAGATTTAAGGTATAAAATTAAAAGACTATTAGAAAGTGACGAAGTAAAAGAAAGAATAAAAATAGATAAAGAATTATTAGAACAGTTAATATTTGATGAAGGAAATTATAAAGGAGCATACTGTAAGGTTGTTGCTTGGTCAGGAAGTTTTTTATCTAAAATAGATTTATCAGAAATTGATTTTGACAATGTTTTGTGGAGGGGAGAATATGTTGTAGATAAAAAAGATAATTATGTTGTAAAGTCAGATGTTTTACCTATTATATTAGATAATACAAATGCTAAAATAGATTTTTCTAAAAGTGCAAAGCTAGATAAAGAAGAACCGGATAAAAATATAATTTCTAATTGTAGCTTCAAGAACATGGATTTATATTATTCAAATATAGAATGTTTTGAATTTTATAATAATTGTGATTTTTCTGATTCAAAGTTTATTTTTGATTTAAAGAGATTTCATAAATATTTTTTGAATTGCAAATTTTTAAGATCAAATATACTTGATGGTGACATTTACTCTCATGATTTAGTTGAAATGTTTAATAATTGTAATTTTTCTGATTCAAATTTGTCTATTATTCATATACTTAAAAAGAATTATAAAAATGATACTATTTTAGTTGACGAGAATGATAATGAGTTTAATTTATATGATGTAGCAGATAAAGTCGAGGAAATGAGACAAGATAAGTTGCTCGATAATTGCAGAATTAATGGTTGGAAGTACTTTGATGATGAACAATTATATTATGTAGCATCTGATAAAGAAACCATAAAGTATACTGATTCTATTCTAGATGATATGATACATCAAATAGAATATGAGAAAAGAAGATAACAAAAAAAGTTAAAACAAATAGTTAATTGTTTAATGTGTAATATGATTTACGCACTCTTTTTTTTATGTTCTTATTTTTTTTAAAATTTTATGTTATAATTATTCTTGTTTGAGGGGAAGTATTATGAATATTTTTAAGAAGAAAAATAAAAATGTTTTAACAAGAATATTTAGAAAGAAATCAAAATTAGAAAAGTTCTATTTAAAAAATGAAGAGTTTATAAAGTATTCTTTTGTATCTACCGTATGTACTGGTATATTGTTTTTAATATTCTTTTTGGTGGATTTAATAACAAAAGGAAATTACTTATTGGCCAACTTTTTATCATATACGATATCTTTTACGGTCTTATTTATTTGGGATAGAAAAGTTTTTAAGTCAAAGCCAAAAAGGCGCCGTGACAAGTTAGCGCAACTTACATCTTTTATAATTGTAAGAGTAATAGGTTTTCCACTTGATTCACTAGTACTATCAGTACTTATAAATAAATTTCATATAGCAAATATGGCTGCTAAGGTACTTGGTTCACTTATTATGTTTATGTATAATTACATAACTAATAAATTATTTGTATTTAAGAAAAATAAGCTTATATAATTTTTTATATAGGCTTTTTAAATTGACTAAAACGATTAAAAAGTGTTATTATTATGTTAAGAATAGTAGGAGGTTATTATGGCTAATAAGAAGTATGTATTATATTTTAGAGGAAAAAACAAATATGGACATTATCATAAGTTTCCGCTTGTTTCTTTATATTTAAAAACACTTGATATGTATACTAGTAACTACATAGATTACGTTGATTTATTTAATAATTTACCAGTTGGCGTAAGTACTTTTATAAAAAATGAGTTGGGTTGTGACATAGATTTTACAAGTAATGATGATTTAGAAAAATGCTTTTTTGTAACGGATAATGATTTAACTCCTATAATGAAGGTTTTGTTTGAAGATGATATAGATGTTTTATATGTGGAATCAAAAGAGCTTACAAAATTAATGTGCAAGGTCAAAATGACATACCAAGAGTTTTGGTGTGCAAAATTAAATATGCTATCTTCTAAGATGGATAGAAAAAAATATGACTTTTTTAAGTATTTATATAATGTTTATGTAAAAGACAAAGACATTCTAAAGATGATTGACACTTATGATGTAAAAAGAAACTTAAATAACTTAGATTATGATGATACTTTTATCGCTGCAATTGCAACGGATGAGTCGAATATTATGGTATTAAGTAAAAAGTTATCGCAAACAATTGAATCAAGAAGAAATTTAGCGTTTCAATTCAAGAACTTATTTAATACATTAAATAGTAATCAAAAGCTAATTGATTATTCAAAGATGATTGAAAGAAAGAACAAAGACTTAGACATGGACTTTGTATTAGATGAAATGAATGAAAGTCTAAATGAATTTAAAAAAGCTTATTTAAAGGAATATGATATAGCCTAAACTAAGGCTTTTTTTGTTTGATATAATATATAAAAAATGATATCATATTTATAGAATGTAGGTGGTATTATGAATGATAAATATGTATTATGTTTTAGGGGAGAAAATAAAGAAGGTAAAGAAGAAATACTTAAGATATATGAAGCAAGTCTAAGTAATATTGATAAATATACATGTTACAAGGGATGTTATTCTAGTAATGATTTATATAGGTTATTGCCACCTGAAATAAAAAATTATATATTAACATTTAAACACAACTATGATTTTGAAGGTAATTTTTTTATAAGAAAATCTTGCAAAGATATAAGTCGTGGAAGAACCGATTTATCAATTTTATTTAAGAGTGATGCTGATGTTGTATATACCAAGGAAACAGATATTTACACTTCGCTTTTAGGTATGAAGAAAAATAACGATGACAAAGAAGAAATAAAAACGATAAAAAACAACTTTTTTAAAGAATTATATGAGATTTTATTAGAAAGAGAAAGTAGTTTAACAGAAAAAATAGATGCAAAAATAGAAGCATCTGGTACAACTGAATCCAGAATTAATGCTGTTTCTAAAATGCCTTCTTGTCTTAAAGAAATCTCAAAATACGTAACAAATAAATATGAGTTAAAAAGAAGATTTGCTATTTTATTAAAATTTTATAAGAAACAGATTGATGACATATATGGTGTTAAAACAAGAATAGTTAATGAAAAGGTGCTTGATGAAAGAGCAAAAGAAAGAAATTTTTCATATGCTAGGGCTGAAGCTAATATGCTTAAGAATTTAAATGATAAGCTTTTTAAAATAAAAGAGGAAAACAAAGCAGAAGAAAAAAGTGAAACGAAAACGCAATATGCAAAGTATCAAACTAAGAAAAGTAAAAATAAATTAGAAGATAATCCGGATTATATTAATTATATGACGTTTATTGAGGAAAGAAATAAAAAAGGCGTACAAGATGATTTTGAAGACGATGAATTAGATGATTTCCTAGGACCTGTAAAACCTAATGATCCTAGATATTGGAGCATTAACTAATGAATGATAGAATAAGTGAATTTTTAAAGTATTTAAAAATAGAAAAGAATTATTCTTCTAATACGATTAAAAACTATGAAATTGATATAGATGAATTTAAGAATTATTTAAATTGCGAAGGAATAGATTATTTATCTGTAGATTATGATTTTATTAAGGGATTTTTAATGTATTTATATAATAAGAAACTATCTAGGAATTCGGTTGCAAGAAAATTGTCATCTCTTAGAAGTTTTTATAAATATTTATTTAATAATGATTTGATTAAAACTAATCCTTTTAAGTATGTTGCATCTCCTAAAAAGGAGAAGAAACTTCCAAAATATTTAGGAGTGGAAGAATTAGAGGTTATATTTAATACGCCAGATATAACAACACCACTAGGTCAAAGAGATAGAACTATTTTAGAAGTTTTATATGCAACAGGTATAAGGGTTAGTGAACTTGTTAACATAAAACTATCAGATATTGATTTTTATAATAAAGAAATAAGAGTACTGGGAAAAGGAAATAAAGAAAGAATAGATCCTTTTGGTACTTATTGTTTAGACATTATTAATATGTTTTTAAATGATGGCAGAAATAAAATTCTAAAGAAGCATAATACTGTTTGTGATTATCTAATAATAAATGAGCATGGAAGACAAATAACAACTCGTGGAGTTGAAAAAATAATAGATAACGTGGTAAAAAAAGCCAGTTTAAAAAAACATGTATCACCGCATATGTTAAGACATTCTTTTGCAACACATCTTTTAAATGAAGGTTGTGATATTAGAACTGTGCAGGAACTTTTAGGACATGAATCTTTAGAGACAACACAAATATACACACACGTATCTAATGAACATTTAAGAAGTGTTTATCTAAAGTGTCATCCATTAAATAAGACAGATAATAATAAATAGTGTATAATAATAACGGAGAAGTATTATGAAAGTAAATTATATAGATGATGAAAAGATTATAGAAGATGCTGTTAAAGACGCTAAAGCAAGTTTGGAAATGGAAGGTTTTAATATATCCAAAGACGAAGAAGAAAAACTAATTAAAAATTTAGTTTCTAATTATAAAGTAAAATTATTGTTAAAAAAGAGGAATCAAAAATAATGAAAGATACATGGGATGATTATTTTATAGATAAAACTAATGTTTTAAAAAATAAACTTGGAATAACAGATAATAAAGTATTAGAAGAAAAGGAAAAGGAAATAACGCTAAAAAAACTAACTTATTTAGAATTGTTTCCAATAGAAGGGAAATTTGATATTAATCATCTAAAAGCAATACATATGTTTTTATTTTCGGATATATATCCTTTCGCTGGTAAATTTAGAACTTGTTCTTTAGCTAAAAAGACACAATTTTATGATCCTAGTATAATAGAAGATGAACTTAAAAAAACTCTCGAAGAATTAAATGGCAGTATAACTGATATTTATGATGAAAGAAAATATGCTTATGTACTTGCTAAAGCCTATTATAATATGATGGCAATTCACCCGTTTAGGGAAGGTAATGGAAGAAGTACAAGAGAATTTTTAAGAGAGTTTGTTTTAGATAAAAACAAACTATTAACATTTAATGTTAAGCTAGATTTTTCTAAAATTGATAAGGAATCTTTTTTAACAGCGGTGCAATATAGGTATGTATATCCAAGCCTTTTAGAAGAAGAATTTTATAAAGCTTTGGTACCTCTTGAAAAAGATAAAGAAAAATAGTTAAATTTATTGTAAAATAATGGAAAAACATAGCATTTTTGTTGTAAGTGCTATTTTTTTTGTGCTATAATATCATTGTATTTACATGCAAGGGAGGAATATAAATGACAAAATGGGTTTACCTTTTTAAAGAAGGTAATGCTGACATGAGAAACTTACTTGGTGGTAAGGGAGCTAACTTAGCAGAAATGACTAACATTGGACTTCCAGTACCTCAAGGTTTCACAATTACAACAGAAGCATGTACTCAGTACTATGAAGATGGAAAAGAAATTAATTCTGAGATTCAAGCACAAATTAATGAGTATATCGAAAAGATGGAAGAAATCACTGGAAAGAAATTTGGTGATAAAGAAAATCCACTTTTAGTTTCTGTAAGATCTGGTGCTAGAGCATCTATGCCAGGTATGATGGATACTATATTAAACTTAGGTTTAAACGAAGACGTTGTAAACGTTATCGCTGAAAAATCTAACAATCCAAGATGGGCTTGGGACTGCTACAGAAGATTCATTCAAATGTATTCAGACGTAGTTATGGAAGTTGGTAAGAAGTATTTTGAACAACTAATAGATGAAATGAAAGAGAAAAAAGGCGTTAAACAAGACGTTGAATTAGATGCTGATGACTTAAAAGAATTAGCAAGACAATTTAAGGAAGAATATAAAGCAAAGATTGGTGAAGATTTCCCAACCGATCCAAAAGAACAATTAATGGGCGCTGTTAAAGCTGTATTTAGATCATGGGATAATCCACGTGCAAACGTTTATAGAAGAGATAATGATATTCCATATTCATGGGGTACTGCTGTAAACGTACAAGCTATGGCATTTGGTAACATGGGTGATGACTGTGGTACTGGTGTTGCATTTACTCGTGACCCAGCAACTGGTGCTAAAGGATTATTTGGTGAATTTTTAACTAATGCACAAGGTGAAGACGTTGTTGCAGGTGTTAGAACTCCAATGCACATCGCTGAAATGGAAGAAAAATTCCCAGAAGCATTTAAGGAATTTAAAGAAGTTTGCAAAACTCTAGAAGATCATTATAGAGATATGCAAGATATGGAATTTACTGTAGAACATGGTAAACTTTACATGCTTCAAACAAGAAACGGTAAGAGAACTGCACAAGCTGCTTTAAAAATAGCATGTGATTTAGTAGATGAAGGAATGCGCAGTGAAGAAGAAGCTGTAGCTATGATTGATCCTCGTAACTTAGATACATTACTTCACCCACAATTTGATGCTAAAGCATTAAAAGAAAGCACTCCAGCTGGAAAAGGTCTTGGAGCATCTCCAGGAGCTGCTACAGGTAAGGTTGTATTTACTGCTGAAGACGCTTGTGATTGGGCTGCAAGAGGAGAAAAAGTAGTTTTAGTTAGACTTGAAACTTCTCCAGAAGATATTACTGGTATGAAAGCATCTCAAGGTATCTTAACTGTTCGTGGTGGTATGACAAGCCATGCTGCTGTTGTTGCTCGTGGTATGGGTACTTGCTGCGTATCTGGTTGTGGAGATATCCAAATGGATGAAGAAAACAAACAATTTGTTTTAGCAGGTAAGACTTATCACGAAGGAGATTATATCTCAATAGATGGTTCAACTGGTAACATTTATGATGGTAGAATTCCAACTGTTGATGCTTCAATTGCTGGTGAATTTGGTCGTGTTATGGCTTGGGCTGACAAGTATAGAACTTTAAAGGTAAGAACAAACGCTGATACTCCAGCAGATGCTAAAAAAGCACGTGAATTAGGAGCAGAAGGAATTGGTCTTTGCCGTACAGAACACATGTTCTTTGAAGAAGATAGAATAGCAGCATTTAGAGAAATGATTTGTGCTGATACTGTAGAAGAAAGGGAAGCTGCATTAGATAAGATTTTACCTTATCAACAAAGCGATTTTGAAGCTTTATATGAAGCATTACAAGGATTCCCTGTTACTATAAGATATCTTGACCCACCTTTACATGAATTTGTTCCAACAGAAGAAGCAGATATCAAAAAACTTGCTGATGCACAAGGTAAGTCTGTTGAAACAATCAAAGCATTAATTGCTTCACTTCATGAGTTTAACCCAATGATGGGACACAGAGGATGCCGTCTTGCTGTTACTTATCCAGAAATAGCAAAAATGCAAACAAAAGCTGTTATTCGTGCAGCAATTAATACTAAGAAAAATCATTCAGATTGGAATGTTAAACCTGAAATAATGATTCCACTTGTTTGTGATGATAAGGAATTAAAATACGTTAAGAAAGTTGTTACTGACACAGCAGATGAAGAAATAAAAGCTTCTGGTATTGATTTAGAGTACGAAGTTGGTACTATGATTGAAATTCCAAGAGCAGCACTTACTGCTGATGAAATTGCAAAGGATGCTGATTTCTTCTGCTTTGGTACTAATGACTTAACTCAAATGACTTATGGATTCTCAAGAGATGATGCAGGTAAGTTCTTAAACGCTTACTATGATAAGAAGATTTTTGAAAATGATCCATTTGCTAAATTAGACCAAGATGGTGTTGGTAAATTAATGGAAACAGCAATTAAACTTGGAAAACCAGTTAATCCAAACTTACATATTGGTATTTGTGGTGAACACGGTGGAGATCCTTCATCAGTTGAATTCTGTCACAATATTGGATTAGATTATGTTTCTTGCTCACCATTTAGAGTTCCTATTGCAAGACTTGCTGCTGCACAAGCTGCAATTAAAGCAAATAGCAATAAATAATAGAATAAACTAAGATGCTAAAGCGTCTTAGTTTTTTTCTTAAAAAGTAGCATTATGAAATATATTTTAATTATAAATAAATTTTTTGTTTAAAAATAATGAAATTATGTTATAATAATACCTCACGCATGGAATATTATATATATAGAGAGATTAAAAATGAGGTGATATATATGAATTTTAAGGAAATAAGAAAGAAAATAGAATATTATGAGAAAAAGCATAATGAGGCTTTTATGATATGTTTTGATCATGATGTGAATGAAGTTAAAGCTAAAATGCTTGACGACGCAAAAGATAATAAAGAATATGCTTTAGCAGCTATTTATGATTTTTGCTTTGTTTATAGATACGCAAAAGAAAAAGAAGAAATAAAAGAGTATTTGGATAAGCACATAAGCCAATTAGAAAATGCTAAAGAAATATCAGAAGATCAAAAGAGATTAAATCAGATTTATTTAACAATCTTAAATGCTTGCTTATCTTTACAAGGAAAAGACAGACTTAACCTAATAAAATATGGCATGCAAAAGAAAGCGGAACACGAAAGAAAAGATAGTTTGTCGCAAAAGAAAGAAAATAAGAGAGTTGTAAATGAACTATCAGAAAAACTTTTAAGTGATTATAAAAAATATAAAGAGGATAAAGAAGATAGAGAGCAAACTATATTTCACGTTGGTACATCAAATGATTACAGAGATAGATATATTTCTAAGTTAACTAAAGAAGAGATAGAATACATTTTAATTAAAAATGCAATATATGATGCACTTAATGCTAAAAAAGGACAAGAAAACGTAAATAATGAAATGATAATGAAATATTTTAATGGTAATCTTAAATTTCCGGAAGATGAAGAAAGGTATTTTGATAAACAGGCACAAGAACTAAGTAAAAATGCATATGGAGTTTATAAAAATGCTTTTGAAAACACATATAATTTAACTGATTATTATGCCGAAAAATTAGAAAAGAAAATAAATAGTAAACTAAGATAATTTAAAGAACAAAATAATTTGTTCTTTTTTGTTTTATCTTTTGTTATAATGTTTATAGAAGAGAGTTGATTAAAATGATAAATATTACTTCTATTAAAAACATTAATAATTTAAGTGATTATGAGATAATTATTCCATCTAATTATGATCTTTATTATAAAGAACTATTTGTTAATGAAAACATTACATTTAATACTGTTAGAAACTTTTTAATAAATAATTATGATGGAAGTAAAAAACTTATAAATGATACTCAAAAATACATTCTTATGAAGCAGGCTTTTAATAGTGTTAAAAAAAGTCTTTTAGTTTATAAAGATGTAACATCTTCTAGATTCATAACGGATTTAATAAATACGTATGATGATTTTAAGTCATATACTTTAATCAAAAATGATAAAACAAATGATTTAAGTAAAATCTATGGTGAGTATGAAAAAATCATTTTGAGTAATAATTTAATAAACGAAAAACTACTTTTAGATGAGGTTATGAAAAATAATCATTTTACATCTAAATATTTATTTTTAAGCGTGCAGCTGCCAAGCCTAGATACCATTAAGTTGATTAACAAAATGAAAGATGAAGGTTGCGTACTTTTAGATTGTGATACCATTAATAATAATTATTTAAAATGTAAATTAGGCTTTGATAAAAAAGATGTCTCTTTAGATAAGGAAACTTACTTTAAAGCATTAAATGACATATATGATGAGGTGTCATTTGTTAATAATCTTATATCAAAAAATATATATGAGGGCTTATCTTATGACGATATTTTAATCGTGTGCGATAAAGATACTTATATTCCATACTTTGATTTACTACTTAATCATCCGTTTAATAATAGTAAAAAAACAGGTGTTTTAACAAGCAGATTTATCAAAATATTATGTGATATATTAAGTGGCTGTTTTTCTTCTGATAATTTTATTAACTTGCTTAAACTAGGACTATTTAATATCTCTGATAAGAAAATAGATAGCTTAGATAATTATGTTTATTCTTGGAATTTGGAAGATAAAAACTTTTATGAAGAGTTTACTTATAATCCAACTGGTAATAAAAAGAATTTTTCAAGTTTTGATATAAAAAAATTAGATTCTTTAAACAAAATAAAAGATGATGTTATATCTCCTATTAGAACGTTGCTTGAAAACGTAATTAACGAAAGTGATAAAACCCAAATTTTAAGATATTTTTATATGTATCTTGATTGTGAAGGAATAATGGAAAAATTATTTGAAAAGGATAGCGAAGGTGCATTAAAATTAGTTAACGTATTTAATGATATGAATAATTATTTGAATTCTAACGCAAGTTTTAGTGAGATAATAGAGGTTCTTAAAAACATTTCATTTGAAAGTGATAAGACAGAAGTATATCAAGATACCATTACGATTAGTAATTTAGAAGATTTTGTTTTAGAAGGTAAAAAAATAGTTTACTTTCTTGGAGCGACAAACGAATTTTTACCTAAGGAGTTTAAACCATCACATTTAATAAGTTCATATGACATAGATAAAGATAACTTAAATGGACTTGTTTTAGATAATAAGAATAAGTGGGATTATTTATTTTCTCATCTTATCTTGTTTAAGAATGTTTATGTTACAACACCTAAGTTAGGAAATGACTTAAAATTAAAAGAAGCATCTGTTATGTTAAATAAAGTGATAAAAAAGGATATAGAAATAGCTAAAATTTATGATAGAAAAAGCATGGTTAAAGATTATGCGATTAAACTTTCAAATAAGAAAATAAATAAAGTATGTGACGATTATTTCTGTAAGATAAACGAAGTAAACCATCATAACTTAAATTTAAGAATACCAAGCAATACTGCTTTAAAACTTTACTCTAAAACTTTAAACGTAAGTCCAAGCAGCATAGAAACGTATGCTAAGTGTCCTTTTTATCATTTCATTTTGTATGGATTAAAACTTAAAGTAAAGGAAAAATATCTATTTGATAGTAGGGAAGTAGGTACGTTTGTACATTACTTGTTGGAAAACGTAATTAAAAATGATATAGATAGCATAAAAGAAGAAAACATATACGAAATAATAAAAAAATACTCCTTATCATACCTAAAAGATAATGGTAAAATAATTGATAATAAAACGAAGTACTTAATAGAAGAACTTTCAAAATCAACGTCAAACGTTATAAATATGATTGTAAGTGAGCAGGAAAAATCACGTTTTAAACCTACGTTTTTTGAGCTTAAAATAGATGATAATTCAACTGTTGCGCCACTTTCTGTTAAACTTTTAAATGGGACTTTAAACATAAATGGAATAGTAGATAGAGTAGATACTTATCAAGATGATGAAAACTTTTATTACCGCATTATAGATTATAAAACTGGTGAGAAAAAGTTTAGGTTAGATGAGGTTTTAATGGGACTTAATCTTCAGATGCTTATTTATTTATTAGCAATTAAAAATAGTCATTCATTTACAGATAAAAAAATGATTCCATCCGCACTTTTATATTATCCAGCACTTTTAAAAGAATCTAAGTCATCTAGAGGATTAACTTTAGAAGAAAAGGAAAAAAGTGTTTATGATAGATTAAAAATGAATGGTATTATTAATTCTTCTAGTGATGTTTTAGATTTATTTGGAGAGGATTTAAAATGCTATACTGATTCTTTTGTAAGGGATAAATTATCTTTTGAAAAAGTCTTTAGTATGGATGATATAAATAACGTTTTTGAATATATGATAAATACCATAAAAACAATTGGAAATAACATTTTAGATGGTAAAATAAGCGTAAGTCCAGTAGAAGATGGATGTAAATACTGTAAGTTTAGTAGTATCTGCAAATTTGATAAAAAAATAGATAAGACAAGAAAAATAAAGTCTTATAAGAATACCGAAGTATACCAAATGTTAGAAGGTGATAATAATGCCTAATTGGACAAAAGACCAGGCGTTAGCGATTAATAAGCGTGGTGGTAAAATAATTGTTTCAGCAGCAGCAGGATCTGGTAAAACAGCGGTTTTATCAGAAAGGGTAATAGAGTTTATTTTAAATGGCGGGGAAGTAAATCATCTTTTAATTGTTACTTTTACAAAAGCAGCAGCAGGAGAAATGAAAGAACGTATTAAAAAGAAAATAGAAGAGGCCTACTTAAAAGATACTAAAAATGAGCATTTAAGAAAACAGATCAATTTAGTTGATACGGCCTTAATAACTACCATGGATGCTTTTTATGCAGACGTTGTAAAGCAAAACTTTGAAAAACTTAAAATAGATAGAGACTTTGATGTTTTATCTAATGAGGAAGAAAAAATATTAAAGGAAAAAGTAGTAAATGATGTTATCGAAGATGCATTTGACAACGTAGGAGACTTTAAGTTATTAGTAGATTTTTTTGATGGAATCGAAAAATTAAAAGCAAATATTTTTAAAGTATCAAATCATTTAGATACTGTGCCTTTTAAAGATGAGTACATAAAAAAAGCACTTAGTAATTATACTATAGAAAATGATTATTATAAGGATACCTTGTTAAAAAACATAAAGCTTAAGATGAAGTCATATTCTTATATGTATGCTTCTTTATATGAGGATTTATATAACGAATCAAGTGATTTTGATAAGGTTTTAGAGGTGCTAAATAAAGAAAGAAATTACATAAACGAGTTTTTATGTTTATCGGATTTTGATTCTTTAGCATCATTAATTAGGAGAATATCATTTGATACTTTAAGAACGCCAAAAGGACATAAAGATGATGCAGCATTAGTTAAGTATAAGGTTATAAGAGATGAATTTAAAGAAGAAATAAAAAAGAAGTTAAATGAGCTTATGTTTGTAAGTGATAGTTTATATGATGAAGAAAAAGAAAAAATGAAGGCCATACTTACTACTTTATTTGAAGTAGTAAGTATGTTTGATAAAAAAATGATGGAAGAAAAGAAGAGAATATCAGCTTTTAGCTTCTCTGATATAGCGCACTTTGTTATAAAATTATTAATTAAAGATGGTAAGAAAACTCCTCTTGCTAAGTCTATGTCTTTAAAGTTTGATGAAATATTAATAGATGAGTACCAAGATACAAATAACTTGCAGAACGTTATTTTTAATGCGATATCAAAAGATAATTCAAATTTATTTATAGTAGGGGATGTAAAACAAAGTATATATAGATTTAGAAGTGCTTGTCCTGAAATATTTAATAGTGATAAAAATAGTGCCAGCAAAGATGGTTTTCCAAACCTTATTACATTATCTAAAAACTTTAGAAGTAGAAAAGAAGTACTAGATTTTTGTAACTTTATATTTGAAAATACCATGAGCAAATCATTTGGAGAAGTAAACTATGATAAAGATGAAAAGCTTTATTTAGGAGCATCTTTTGAAGAAGGCGAGAATTTAGATACCGAAGTCTTATTAATAGATGGAATGGAAACTAAAGAAAATTTGGATGATGATTTAAGTAAAGTACAAAAAGAAGCTATCTTAGTATCATCAAAAATAAAAGAGATGATTGATTCGAATTATAAAGTTTTTGATAATAAAAAAGGACAAAAAAGATGCATAAAACCTAGTGATATAGTAATACTACTTAGAAGTTTAAAAAACGCATCATTCTTTAGTGAAGCATTAAGTAAAAGAGGTATATCATCTTACCTTGAAAGTTCACTTGAGTATTTTGATAATTATGAAGTTAAACTTGTTATAAACACTTTAAAAATAATTGATAATCCATATGATGATGTAGCATTAATGAGTTTTTTAGCATCACCTGTAATTAACGTTAGTTTAGATAAAATAGCAAAATTAAGAAGCACAAATAAGTCATCTTCTTTATATGAATCAGTAATTTGTGATGATGAAATAAAATGCATTATGGATAAGATAAAAGACGTAAGAAGTTTTAGTTATAACCATAAGTTGTATGAGTTATTAAACTTGGTGTATAAAGAATTTGATGTAATAGAAATATTATCTGGAATGGAAGGCGGATTAGTAAGGCAAAAGAACCTTTCCTTAATGGTTAGTTATGCAAAAACATTTGATGATAAAAACTTATCACTTCATGAGTTTATTAGTTACTTAGAAAACATAATATTAGGTAAGGGTTCACTTGCGGGAATAAATCCTTTATCAGATGGTGATAACGTACTTATTACTACGATACATAAATCAAAGGGTCTTGAATATCCAGTGGTTTTTGTAAGTGAAACTGGTAAAAGTTTTAACTTTTCTGACTTAAGATCTGATCTAATGATTAATGATGATTTAGGAGTTTCATTTAACTTAAAAGATACAAAATACAAATTAAAGTATGAATCTATACCTAATATGGTATTTAAGGAATACGAAAAAAATAAGATGTTATCAGAAGAAATAAGAATATTATATGTTGCATTAACAAGAGCTAAAGAAAAAATAATAATAACTGGTTTTACTGGAAACTTAGAGCGTCTTATTTTAAAAGCGGCATCTAAAATGGGTGATGATGTTTTAGTATCTGATCTTTACTTAAAATCATGTAAAAGCTATCTTGACATGATAATGCCATCCCTTCTTAGACATCCCGCTTTAAATGAGCTTAGATGTTTAAGTGATGTTACGCCAAAGACTTTTATAACAGAGTCAAAGGTTTCTCTAAAGGTTTTAGGGGCATCTAGCATAAATGAGTCTGAGTTTTATGAAAAAGAGAAAATAGTAAAAGAAGATTTTAATTTAGAGTGGTATAAAAAAATATCAGACTTTAAGTATGACGGAAATGGGTCTGTTCCTAAGTATTTAAGTGTAAGTGATATAAAACATAAAACGAAATATCAAAGAAAGCCTGACTTTTTAGATGGAAAGGTAAGTAGCATTAATAAAGGTACGTTATATCACTTATTATTGGAGCTTTTGCCAGTTAAAAGGTATACCATTAAATCATTAGAAGAAGAAATAGATGAAATTATAAAAACTGGTAAGATTTTAGAAAGTGATAAAAAAATAATAAGATTAGAAGACATATTTTCATATCTTACATCTGATATATATGAAAATCTTCTTTATAGTGATAAGTATTATAAAGAAATGCCTATTAATTTTTATATACCATCTTCTTACTATGATAATTCACTAAAAAGTGGTAATATATTATCTAGTGGTGTAATTGACTTGTTATTTATAACTAATGATACTTATAACATAGTTGATTATAAGACGGATAAGGTAAGTAGTATGGATGAGTTAAAAGACTTATATAAAATTCAACTTGACTTATATGAAATAGCATTACGAGAGAAAATGAATGCTAAAAATGTTAAAAAATTTATTTACTCTATATACTTAGGTAAGTTTATAGAAGTTTAACAGGAGGAAAATATGGTTGATAAGATATTTAGTGTGATAGAAAAAGAAAAGGAAAGACAGCAAAATACCATTGAGTTAATAGCATCAGAAAACTTTGTTAGCGAAAACGTACTTAAAGCACAAGGAAGTATTTTAACTAATAAGTATGCTGAAGGATATCCAGGTAAAAGATATTATGGTGGATGTAAGTTTGTAGATGAAATTGAAAATATGGCAATAGATGCTGCTAAAGAGTTGTTTGGTGTAAGATTTGCAAACGTACAACCACATTCTGGTTCTTCTGCTAATATGGCTGTTTATCGCTCTTTACTTAAAAAGAAAGACAAAATTCTTTCCATGAGATTAGATGATGGTGGTCATTTAACTCATGGTAACCCACTTAGTTTTTCTGGTGAGGATTATAACTTTGTGTTTTATGGTGTAGAAAAAGAAACATGCACCATTAACTATGAAGAAGTTAAGAAAATAGCAATGAGAGAAAAACCTAAATTAATAGTTGCAGGAGCATCTAGTTATCCAAGAAAAATAGACTTTAAAGCATTTAAGGAGATAGCAAGAAGTTGTGGTGCTTACCTAATGGTTGATATGGCTCATATCGCAGGACTTGTTGCAGCAGGATTACACCAAAATCCTTGTAGGTATGCAGACGTTGTTACAACAACCACTCATAAAACCTTAAGAGGACCAAGGGGAGGTTTAATTCTTACTAATAATGAACAAATAATTAAAAGAATAAACAAGACCGTTTTTCCTGGAATTCAAGGTGGACCTTTAATGCATGTTATAGCAGCTAAAGCAGTTTGTTTTGAAGAGGCTATGACTCCTTCTTTTATAAATTATCAAAAAAAGGTAATTAACAATGCTAAAGTATTATGCGATGCTTTAAAAATGGAAGGCTTTAAGATAGTTTCTAATGGAACTGATAATCACATTGTTTTAGTAGACGTTAAATCATCTGTTAACTTAACTGGTAAGGAAGCTGAGGAAATACTAGATGAAATAGGTATTACTTGTAATAAAAATATGATTCCATATGATATTACAACGCCTTTTATAACAAGTGGTATAAGACTTGGTACGGCTGCTATGACAACAAGAGGTTTTGATGAAAAAGACTTTAAAGAAGTTGCTAAAATAATTAGTACTTGCTTAACTAATTATGATAACAAAAAGGTAATAGATGATTTAAAACTAAGAGTTAAAAAACTATGTGATAACAACACTATATATGAGAAGGTGAAGTATGAATAACATTATGGACGGAGTAGGTGCTAGCTTAACACTAAAAAAGAAAATTGCAAACGAAATAAAACAAAAAAACTTAAAGCCATGTCTTGCTGTTATTCAAGTAGGTGATAATAAGGCAAGTGATATATACGTAAGAAATAAAAATAAAGCTTGCGATATGGTAGGTATAAAATTCATAAACATTAAGCTTCCAGATACAATATCAGAAGATTTAATAATAAGTGAAATAGAAAGATTAAACTTAGATACAAACGTAAATGGTATTTTAGTTCAGCTTCCACTTCCACCATGTTTTGATGAAGGAAGAATAATAAATGTAATAAGCCCAGTAAAGGACGTTGATGGATTAACTTATCCTAACGTGGGAAACTTAGTTTTAGAAAATGAATGCTTAGTTTCTTGTACTCCTATGGGAGTTATGGAATTACTTGATATGTATAACGTTAGCTTAAAAGGGAAAAACGCCTGCATTGTAGGACGCAGTAACTTGGTTGGAAAACCATTAATACAACTTCTTTTAGCACGTGATGCAACGGTTAGTATATGTCATTCTAAGAGCGTTGATATAAAAAGTTATACAAAAATGGCTGATGTCTTAATAGTTGCAGCAGGCCATCCTAATCTTATAACAAAAGATATGGTAAAAGAAGGTGCCGTTGTAATAGATGTTGGGATAAATAAAGAAAATGATTCCTTAGTAGGAGATGTTTCATTTGATGAAGTAAGTAAAAAGGCTTCTTTAATAACGCCTGTTCCAGGTGGAGTTGGTCCAATGACAATAGCGTCCTTACTAAAAAACGTGGTTAAAGCTTATAAATTTCAAAATGGCAAATAAAGTAACAGCACTAGATGACGTTTTTATAAATAATTTACCAACGCTTGATTTACATGGTGAAACAAGAGATTCATCAAGAGTATTAGTAAAAGAATTTATAGAAGATAATTACGTTTTAAAAAACAAAAAAGTTTTAATAATACACGGAGTAGGAAAAGGCATAGTAAAGGATGAAACATACAAGGTATTAAAGCAAGATAAAAGGGTGTTAGAGTATCATGCTAATCATTATAATATGGGGTGTACACTTGTATATATAAAAGATAAAAAAATGTAAATAAGGCTTAAATTAAGTCTTTTTTTCTTTTCTAAATAGTATTATAATTATGGTGGGGTATAGATTTAAGCCGAAATATAAAAAAATATTGACATTTGACTAAAAAAGTGCTAGTATATAGGGCATTCAAACAAAAGGGGGAGTTTTGATGGAAACTAATAGAGGATTAACTATTAAGGATATTTTAATAAGATTAATACTTATAATAATCTTTATATTCTTACTTATTTGGCTTTTTCCAATGCCAGATTTAAAACCACTTAATAATCAAATTTTTGCAGATAACATTGATAGAATGAAGGATGTTGCAAAATCTTATTACATTTTAGAAAGATTACCTAAGAATATCAATGATTCTAAAAAAATGACGTTACGTGAAATGATTGATAATCATTTAATATTACCTTTAACTGATTCAAATGGTAAATATTGTAGCAGGGATGATTCTTACGTTGAAATTACTAAGTTAGAAAATGAGTACATTATAAAGGTAAATTTATCTTGTACTGACAAACAAGATTATATAATTGAACATTATGGATGTTATGATATTTGTAGTGATAAGTGTAAGATGTTAGAAACTACGGCTAAATCAGGTTATGCTGGTGATATAAAGAAAACTTCTAAGAAGAAAACAACTTATACTGGAAAAATAACTACTAAAAGAGCTGATAAAATATACGAATATCAATTTGTTAAGAATGAGTGTACTGAAAAATTTGATAGATATGTATGTCAATCAGGATACTATTTAGCAGGGGATACTTGTGTTAAGAATGGTTCTAAAGTAGTTAGGGTAGATGCTAAGAAGCATATTGCTAACGTAACTTCTACTGATACTAAGGCTGCAAAAGCAGTTACTGATAGTTCAACTAAGTTAGAAGATGCAAGTTGTAGAAATGAATATTTAACTTCTACAATAAATGCAGGTTATAAAAAGACAACTTATACTGCTGAAAAAAGAACTGTAACAGAAACTATAACTGCTAATAAAACATATTCATATGATGTTAAAGCTGCTATACAAACAACTAAGAAAACTGAGTCAAGTTACAAAGTAGTTCAAAACTATGACGTTATAACAGCAGATAAATATTCTACTGGAACAAAATGGGAATATGTTTCAACAATAGTTGATAGAAACCCAGGATTAGCATATGTAAATGATAATGAGAAAGTAGTTTTAGTAGACCAGTGGCAAGAATTATTTTGCCCAGGAGCTACTGCTTGTGATGTAACTGTTACATATTACAAGTACTATAAATATAATAAAGTATCTACAGGTTATAGTTATTCTTGTGATGCTTATCCAGGATATGCGTTATATGATGGAAACAAATGTAGAAAAGCAACAAGTCAGACTAAGTCTTGTCCAAGTGGATATAGTGATACTGGTTCTGGATGTGTTAAATATGAAACTTCATTAAGTTGTTCTAAGTATGGTTCATCTTATGAGTTAAATAAATCTAATAAAACTTGTGTAAAGACAAATACATCTTATAGTTGCCCTTCTGGATCAACTAAAACAAGTAATCCTAAGTATTGTAATAGAACTAAGACAACATATGTTTGTCCAGCAGGAACAGAATCTATTGGCGATAATAAGTGTGTAAAATATCATGACTATTATTGTCCAGCAAATACTTCTTCAAAAACTTATACTTTAAATGGTACAAAGTGTACTGTTAAAACTAGGGTTAAAGTATGTTCTTGTCCAGCAGGAACTGTACAAACGGAAGATAAATTACATTGTGCTAAGACAAGTACTGTTACTAAGTATACATGTAGTGATTATCCAGGATATACTTTAAATGGTAATAAATGTACAAAAACAACAACTACACAAAAAGTTACATATTCTTGTGATAGTGGATATAACTTAGATGGTACAACATGCTTTAAAACCGTTAGTACAAGCGATAGTAAAAAGGCTGAAAAAACTTATAAAACAGTTTGTGACCAAAAATATAAGTGGTCTACTAAAACATCTATTGAAGGATGGCAATATACTGGTAATAAAAGATTACTTAATTAATTAAAAAGGGGTGGAAGACTTAAATAAGTCTTCTTTTTTTGGTATAATTGTTTTAGAGGTGATGATATGTATATTAATGTTTTAATTGAAACAAAAGTAAAATCAAATGATATGACTTTTACATATCATGTACCAGATGATTTAAGTCATGATCTTATTGGAAAAAGGGTTTTAGTTCCTTTTAATAATAGAATTATAGAGGGCTTTGTAATATCTTATTGTGATAAACCAGAAAAATATGAGGTAAAAGACATAATAAGTGTAATAGATAAAGAAGTTGTGCTTAATGAAGAATTGTTAAAACTTGGTAAATTTATGAGTGAAAAATATTTATGTCCTTTAATATATGCATATCAGGCAATGCTTCCAAAGGCACTAAAGGCATCTCATAAGTCTAATAAAAATTATTTGACTAAAACTTATGTAAAATTAAATGAAAATTATGATGATAGTGATATAAAAATAAAAGCTCAAAAGGATATTATATACTTACTTAAAAATAATTCTGAGATTTTAAAAAGTGAAATTAAAAGTAAATCTTCGCTAAAGAAGCTATTAGATAAAAAAATAGTTATAGAGTATGATAAAGAAGTATATAGAGAAGTAAAAACAAATTTAGATGAAAGAAAAATAACGCTAACTAAAAAGCAAGAAGAAACATCTAAAAAATTAAAATCCTATTTAAATAAATCTTCTATAAATCTTTTATATGGAGTAACGGGATCAGGTAAGACAGAGGTTTATATAGACGTTGTAAAAGAGGTTATAAAAAACGGTAAAGATGCAATTATACTTGTTCCAGAAATAAGTCTAACTCCTCAGATAACAGCTAGATTTAAAGGCATTTTTAAAGATAATATTGCCATTTTACATTCTTCTTTATCAGATGGTGAAAGGTTTGATGAAATAAGAAAGATAAGAAAAGGATTAGTTCACGTTGTAATAGGGGCAAGGTCTGCTATTTTTGCACCTCTTAAAAACATTGGAATAATAATTATAGATGAAGAACATTCAGAAAGCTATAAACAGGAAAATAATCCAAGGTATAACACTCTTGATATAGCACGAGAAAGGTCGGTTACTCATAAGTGTCCTATAGTACTCGGCAGTGCAACACCAACCATAGAAAGTTATGCAAGAGCTAAAAGAGGATATTATAATCTTTTAGAAATGGAAGAAAGAGTAAATAAAAAGCCTCTTCCAAAAGTTACCATAGTAGATATGAAAAACGAAATAAGAAAGGGTAACATGATCTTTTCTGATTTACTAAAGGATGAAATAGAAAAAAGATTAGAAAAAAATGAACAGGTTATGCTCTTATTAAATAGAAGGGGCTATTCAACTTACTTATCTTGTAAATCTTGTGGATACACATTTAAATGTCCTAACTGTGATATAACGCTTACTTATCATAAAACTTCTGGTATGTTAAGATGCCATTACTGTGGTTATGCCGAAAATAAATTAGATGTTTGTCCATCTTGTAAAGAACGTGATATAACAAGTATGGGACTTGGTACTGAAAGATTAGAAGAAGAAATAAAACGAATATTTCCTCTTTCTAAGATACTTAGAATGGATGCTGATACAACAACTACTAAAGGTTCTCATAATAGAATAATAGAAGAATTTAACAGTGGTAATTATAATATTTTAGTTGGAACACAAATGATTTCTAAGGGACTTAACTTTCCTTGTGTAACGCTTGTTGGTGTAATAAATGCTGATTCATCTTTAAACATTCCAAACTATAGAAGTAGTGAGGTAACTTTTAGTTTGCTAGATCAAGTAATTGGAAGAGCAGGCAGAGGAGAAAAAGAAGGGTGTGCGATAGTACAAACCTTTAATCCGGATCATTACAGCATTTTGTGTGCACAAAACCATGATTATAAATCATTTTATGAAAAGGAAATGAAGGTTAGAAAAAACTTAAGTTATCCGCCGTATTGTTTTTTAACGTTAATTAAAATATCTTCAAAAGACTTTAAATACGGAATAGAAGAAGCTAAGAAAATAAGTTTATTTTTAAGAAGAAATTTAAGTTTTAATACAACTGTTTTAGGTCCTTCTATGGCAAACGTATTAAGGATAAATAACACTTATAATTTTCAGGTTATATTAAAGTATAAAAAGGATGAAAAATTATATACTGCATTAAAAGAAATGCTAAAAATTTATGAAGGAAATAGTAAAATTAAAGTGGAATTAGACTTTAATCCAATTAATTTATAAAAGGAGAAAAATTATGGATAAAACAAAAAACATTATAAATTATTATTTATACGTAAATAAGTTAAAGTATAAATTAAGAGAAGGTTTTGTTCAAATAGGAATAACTAAAGATAGATTAGAATCAGTTGCAGAGCATATTTATGGATGCCTTATGTTATCTATTGCAATAGATAGTGAATATGATTTAAATATCGATATGTACAAGGTTTTAAAGATGCTTACAATTCATGAATTAGATGAGGTTTTAAAACCAGATTTTACCATAAGATCAGGTATTACAAAGGAAGAAAAAGAAAAAATTGGAAAAGAAAGCGTTGATACCGTATTAAATTCTTTATCTTCTAAAGAAGAATTGTTAAATATAATAGATGAGTTTAATGAATGCAAAACAAAGGAAGCTAAGTTTTGCTATCTAGTAGATAAGTTAGAGTGTGATATGCAAGCTAAAGTTTATGATTTAGAAGGATATTTTTCATTAGAAAAAGCAAAGGAAGATTTACCATTTTATGGTGATAAAGCAAAGGAAATAGAAGAAAAAGCTTCTTCAGCTAGTGACTTTTGGATCTTATATGATAGACCAAAATTTAAAGAAAATGAAATATTTGAAAAGTTAAGCAGAGAGCTATCAGAAATAAAGGAGTTAAAATGAAAAAAGAATTTAACAAGTTAGTTAGGGATAAGATTCCAGAGATAATAGAAGAGAATGACGAATATAGTTTAACTAAAACTTTAAATGATAAAGAATATGAAAAGGCTTTATATGATAAATTATTAGAAGAAGCTAATGAAGTTATAAACGCTAATAAAAAAGAAGAAACAGAAGAAGAACTTGCAGATCTTTTAGAAGTAGTGCGAGCAATAGCTGATTTTAAAAACATTTATGTAAGTGATGTAGAAAAATTAAGAATAAGTAAGAAAAAGAAACGTGGGGGTTTTTATAAAAGAATTTATTTAGAATCAACTTGTGATCAAAATTATATAGATGAAAACAAGGGATGTCTTTTATGCGTTAATAATAGTTGTAAGGTGCCTACTTCTGAAAAAATGCATGATGAATATGGTAAGCCAGCTGGTTATTATTGTGTAGGATTTAAAAATTGTTATGTTAAAAAATTTTCTGAAAAGTAAGTCAAGATTAATTTCTTGACTTTTAAAGTGTTTTAAGTATAATACTACAGGCATTATGCTTTAACGTGGGGTGAATATTATGGGAAATATTTATATAAACAAAGATTTGTGTTCTAAATGTAAAGGTTCTTGTTGTAAGGTTTCTGGTTGTATGTACATGCCTAGTGACTTTAAAAAGATGAAATATATAACTATAAAAAAAGAATTATTAAAAGGAAATATTTCAATAGATGCTTTTCCCGTTAAAAACTTAAGCTTTAATAAAGATGCTTGGACTCTTATTTTGTTTTTAAGAGCAAGAAACAAAGATAAGGACGTAGTTGATTTATTTACCAGTGGTGGACCTTGCAAAATGCTTGGTGAAAATGGATGTTTTTATGATGAAGATGAAAGACCATCTTGTGGATTAATGGTTAAGCCTACTTTTGTTAATGGGCCTTGTCCTAAAACTTTTGACGATGATGAGTTTATGAGAAGTTGGCTTAAGCATCAAAGTTTGTTGGAATTATTTATTAAAGAGTATACGGGAAAAGAGTTTTTCGATTATGTTTATGATTTATTAATCCAAAAATCAAATTCAATTGTTAGTAAGATAGAAAATAATGAGCCTTTAACACCATCTGAGGTAACTAATTATGAGAGATTTAAACAGATAGTAAATAGTCCTTTTTATACGTCTTCAGAAGTAAAAGAAAAAAACGGTTTTACTATATAATTTTAAGTATTAAAAAAATGATAATTTTATCATTTTTTCTTTATAAAATATAAAAAAACACCTTGTATCATATAATAATTGTGTGTTATAATATATACGGCTTTTCGAACAAGGAAAGAAAATACGCACAAGTTTGGATTTATGTTTCTAGTGTCCGAAGAGGATGAAATATAAAGATGAAGAACTTGGAGGTTAAAACGAAGGAGGAAAAAGAAATGCCAGTTGTATCAATGAGTTACTTGCTAGAAGCAGGTGTACATTTTGGACATCAAACAAAAAGATGGAATCCAAAAATGAAAGAATATATCTTTACTTCAAGAGATGATATTTATATTATCGACTTACAAAAGACAGTAAAGAAAATTGAAGAAGCATATGCTGCTTTAAAAGAAATCGCATCAAATGGTGGAAAGGTTATCTTCGTAGGAACTAAAAAACAAGCTCAAGAAGCTACTTTAGAAGAAGCTAAGAGATCAGATAGTTACTATGTTTCAAAACGTTGGTTAGGTGGAACACTTACTAACTTTAGAACAATAAGAAGAAGAATTAACCGTTTAGATCAAATTGAAAAAATGGAAAAAGATGGTACATTTGATAAGTTACCTAAAAAAGAAGTAGTTAAGATTCGTAAAGAATATGAAAAATTAAATTCTTATTTCTGCGGACTTAGAGAAATGAAGAAATTACCACAAGCTATGATTATTGTTGACCCTAAAAAGGAAATTAACGCAATAAACGAAGCACACAAGTTAAACATTCCAGTATTTGGTATCGTAGATACTAACTGTGATCCAGATTTAGTAGACTATGTTATTCCTGGTAATGATGATGCTATTCGTGCTGTTAAAATCGTACTTGGTGTTTTAAATAACGCTATCTGTGAAGCTACAGGAAAACCTATGGAAGAATATGTAACTGAAGAAGATAGAGTAAAAGCTTCTGCTAAAGAAGTTGCAAGCGACGTTAAAGAATTAGCTAAAGACGTTAAAAAAGTTGCTGTAAAAAAAGTAAAGGAAACTGTTGCTAAAGCTGAACCAAAAGTAGAAGAAATAAAAGAAACTGCTAAAAAAAAGGTAGAAGAAGTTAAAGAAGAAGTAACTGATTTAGCAAAGAAAACAGTTGCTGAATTAAAGAAATTAGCTAAGGAAAACGGTATTGAAGGATATTCAAAATTAAAGAAAGATGAATTAGTTAAAGCTTTAAGAAAGTAATTATTAAAACAAAGATGATTTTATAAATCATCTTTAATTATAAAAAGGAGAATGGAAAAATGAATGCAAAGTTAATCAAAGAATTAAGAGACATTTCTGGAGCTGGAATGATGGATTGTAAAAAAGCTTTAGAAGAAAACGATAATGATATTAAAAAAGCAACTGAATGGTTAAGAGAAAAGGGAATTGCAAAAGCTGCTAAAAAGGCTGGAAGAATTGCTGCTGAAGGATTATCTACTGTTATAACTGAAGGTAATAAAGCAGTTATCCTTGAAATTAACTGTGAAACAGATTTTGTTGCTAAAAATGAAAAGTTCCAAAACTTTGTAAATGAAGTTGCAAGAACAATATTAAACAGCAATGCAAAAACTAATGAAGAAGCATTAGCCCTTCCTTGTGAAGATGGTACTTTAAATGATGCTGTTACAAATATGACTGCAACAATTGGAGAAAAGATTTCATTTAGAAGATTTACTTTATTAGAAAAAAGTGATGATCAAAACTTTGGAGCATACATCCATATGGGTGGTAAGATTTCTGTTTTAACATTGCTTGACGGAGCAAACGAAGAAGTAGCTAAAGACGTTTCTATGCACGCTGCTGCAATGCGTCCTGAATATGTTAAGAAAGAACAAGTTCCAGAAGAACAAGTTGAACATGAAAAGAAAATTTTAACTGAACAAGCTATCGCTGAAGGAAAACCAGCTAATATTGCTGAGAAGATGGTAATGGGAAGAATTAACAAATTCTATAAAGAAATTTGTTTGGAAGAACAAGAGTTTGTTAAGGACAACTCAGTTTCTGTTGCTAAATACGTAAGCAATAATGGTGGTAAAATTGTTGACGTTATAAGATATGAAGTTGGTGAAGGACTTGAAAAACGTCAAGAAAACTTTGCTGAAGAAGTAGCTGCTCAAATGAATGGTGAATAATCATGAAAAAGTTAGTGGCATTAGTCCTAACTTTTTTGTTAATATTAACAGGGTGTAGTACTGTTTCTGTAACAAAGGTTAAGGATGATACTAAAACTGATGCTATAAGATTTCATTTAGAATATAGTAAGGTAAAAAAAGATAACGTTTATAAGTATTCTACGTATTCTAACGTAATAAATACTTTAGAAAATAAAACGGGAATTATTTATTTAGGATTTCCTAGTTGTGCTTTATGTAAAGAAATTACTCCTATTTTAAATGACGTAGCAAAAGAAAAAGGAATTAAAGAGATCCTTTATTATAACTTTAAAGATATGAGGGATAATAATACTACGGAATATCAGGAGTTAGCAGATAAATTATCAGATTATATTAAGACTGATGATGAAGGAAATAAGAGGATTCAAGCTCCTACTATTATATTTGTTAACAAAGGAAATATAGTAGCAGTATATATTGGTACTATTAATTCTGACTCAGAAGAAATTATGACTGATGAAGAAAAAAATACGCTAAAGCAAAACTTTGAAAGCTTAGTAGATAAAATGATTACGTTTGAAACTACAACTAGTAGTGAAAATATTGAAGAAGCAAATTAAGCTTCTTTTTTTATAAACAAGAGAAAAAAGGATTGACTCCGGAGAGGGGTATTTGATATTATAAACATGTAAGATAGCTATAAAATAGTAGTTATATACAGGTATAAAGGAGAGTAAAAATGGGAGTATTTAAAAATGGCGTTGGTAGGCCAAGTAATGAAACTATCAAAAAAAGAAATATATTTAAAGCAATATGTTTAGTATTAGTATTAATTATAATTGTTTTAGCAGCTTATATGGTAAATGATAAGTTAAAAGAGAATAAGGATAATAATATTGATAATAAGAAAAATAATACTAAAGAGGTTTCCGATGGATGGTATGAGCCAACTGGTACAGCAAAGGAACTTGATTTGTATAAAATCACAGGAGAATATTGGAATGATATTGTAACAAACAAAGAAACCATAGATAATTCTGATACTGTGAGTTTTAAAAAAGTAGGTACATATAAATGTAATAATAATAATTGTAAATTATTTTCTGCTTCTAATGAATCTGAAAAATTAGTGTTAATTAAGGATGAAGATTATATTATTTATAACTATAAAACTAATAAAGCAAAAAAAGTGGATTTTGGAAAATATACAGGCAAAGTAAATTATATTGATGATATAGATATAAATGATTCGGGACTTGGAGCACTTTATATTGGTGTACAAGATGCAGGTAAGGAAACTTATTTTAAAATTGCTATAGCTGATGATGGTCCAGAAACTTTATTTGGATTAATAGATGGAGAAGGCAATATAATTGTAATGTTAAAGGATGATGAATTAAACAAAGATGAGCTTTGGAACTCAAGCGAAATGTCTAATGTTGTATATTTTGATGATGGCTCAGTTTATTATATAGATGGTAACAGATATGTTAAGTATGATCCTACAACCAAAAAATTAGAAAAAAGTAGATATTATCATTCGACTGTTTTAATTGATGATAAAGGTTATATTGTTGTTGTAGATAATGATAATTATTTAAAGGTTTTAAACTTAAAAGGAAAAGTATTGTCAAAATTAACAAAAATAGATGATTCTATGAAAATTCATTCTATGTTATCTGGTTGGTTTGAACAGGACAAAAAAGCTGGAATATATATAGTTGTTGAAAATCCAAGGGTAACTTGCGAAGATTTATCAGAAAATATGAAAGAAGAAGCTGGATGCAATTCAGAATATGGTTCAGAATCATTAGGTTATGAGTATTACTACATACCAAAAACAGGTGAAACTGGAAAAATAGCTACCTTTATTGGTGGTTATGCAAAACCTATTTTGTATTTATATCCAACTAGTGATAATACGAGTGTAAATGTATCATTTGCTAAGCCTGAATTATTAACGACGACTTATCCTAAATATAAAAACAATTGGAGTGTTGTAGCTAATAAAAACGGAGATCTAAAAGACGAAAATGGTAAATACTATTACGGCCTTTATTGGGAGGAATCAGGTTATATAAATGTTGATTTTAAGGAAGGATTTTATGTAACAAAAGATAATGCAATAAATTTCTTGGAAGAAAAATTGTCTATCATAGGTTTAAATTACAAAGAAAGAAATGAGTTTATAATGTATTGGTTACCAATACTAGAAAAAAATAAGAAAAGTTTAGTATACTTTGAATTAACTAATAGCAGACAAAATTACAATAGATTAATTATTAATCCTAAACCAGATTCTCTTCTTAGAGTAGCTATTCACGTTAAAAAAGTTAACCAAAAAACTAGTATAAAAGAAGAAAAATTACCTAAATTTGAAAGAAAAGGCTTTACAGCGGTTGAATGGGGTGGAGTTATCCATAAATAACTAAAAAGACTTGTCATAAAGTCTTTTTTTATTATATAATATAGTTATATGAAAGAGGGATATGATGACAGACGAGATTTTATTAGAAACAGAAGATAAGATGCAAAAAGCTATTGAAGTGATGGAAAATAGATTTTTAAACGTTCGTGCAGGACGTGCTAATCCAAGAATATTAGATAAGGTAATGCCTGAATATTATGGCACTCCAACACCTTTAATACAGTTAGCTAACATATCAGTTCCAGAAGCTAGAAAAATAGTTATTAAACCATTTGATAGAAACTCAATTGGTGCAATAGAAAAGGCTATTTTTGAAGCTGATTTAGGACTTACTCCAAATAATAATGGGGAAACAGTTATGCTTATAATTCCAGAACTTACTGAAGAAAGAAGAAAAGAGTATGTAAAAGAAGCTAAAACTATTGCAGAAGAAGGTAAAGTTGCTTTAAGAAACATAAGACAAGAAGCTAATAGCAGCATCAAAAAAATAGAAGAACTTCCAGAAGATGAAGGCAAAAGAGCTCAAGAAGAAGTTCAAGATTTAATTAATAAGTATAATAAAGTAGTAGATGAAAAATTAAAGGCAAAAGAAGAAGAATTAATGAGCATCTAACAATAACACTTAAGTTATTGTTTTTTTCTTTAATTGCTTGTATAATGTAAGTAGACTAGGAGATAGATGATATGAAAAAGGATAAGAAGAATTTATTTATATTAATAATTGTAATAATATGTGTTATAGTTTTAAGTTATTTACTATTCTTTTCTGGCATAACAAATAAACTTAAGGCTAGTGTAAATGGTCTTAGTGCAAGTATTAATGAAAATGCAAACCAAGGTGATTTACCAATTATAAATAATGTTATAAATTCAAGTGGTGAAGTATTAGTTAATACTGATGTTGCCATAATAATAAATGCTTCAAGTATTTATAACATAACTAAAGTGGAATATTCATTTGATTTAAAAAATTGGAAGAAAATAGATGGTAGTTATAACACAAAAAATGTAAATGTTAAATTAGTATTTAAAGATGATATGGATAAAATATTATACATAAAAGCAACTAATGAAAAAGGATATCAAAGCTATGCATATAAAACTGCTATAAAAATTGATAAAACAGCTCCTAAAATAATCATTGGTAAATATAAAAATGATACTACTATTAAAGCAAGTGATTTAAATAAAGTATCATCTATTCAGTATTCTTCTGATAAATTAAACTGGGAAGATATTAATGTATCCGGCGGAGAAGTTACAATAACTAAAACTTTTGATAAAGGAACATATTTAAGAGCCGTAGATAGTGCTGGTAACATAAGTAAAATAAAAGAAGTTAAGTAACTTGCTTAACTTTTTATTTTGTGTTAAAATATTTTTTAGAAAAGCAATGAAAAAGAGTAGTAATAAGTAAAAAGCTAATAGAGAGTTAGTGGTTGGTGGAAACTAATAGTAATAACTTATGAATTCGCTTTGGAGCTGGATAACCATAAAGTTATCACGTATATCTTACGTTACAAGAAATTAAGTGCATAGTAAATCTATGAAACAAGGTGGTACCACGGATAAGTTTATTCGCCCTTGTCTCATGGATTTTTTTTATATTTAAGGAGGAATAAAAAAATGAAGGATAAAGTAAATGCTATAAAAAAAGAATATGAAGAAAAAAAATCTAGTATTACTTCGATTAAAACATTAAATGATGTAAGGGTAGAATACTTAGGAAAACAAGGTAAGATAACCGAACTTTCTAAAATGATGAAAGATGTTCCAAATGATCAAAAAAAGGAATTTGGAATGCTTGTTAATGAAGTAAGAAGCTTTGTTACTGAAAGCTTAGATGAAATAAAAGAAAAGTTAGAAAAAGAAGCTTTAAATAAAAAATTGGAAAGTGAAAAAATAGATATTACACTTCCTGGAACTAAAGTTCCTAGTGGATCAGCTAATATTTTAGAAAGAATAATAGAAGAAGTAGAAGACTTACTTATGAGTATGGGATATGATGTTGTAGATGGTCCTGAAATAGAAGAAGATCACTATAACTTTGAACTTTTAAACATTCCTAAAAATCATCCGGCACGTGATGCTCAAGATACTTTTTACGTTGAAGATGATAAGCTGCTTTTAAGAAGCCAAACATCTCCTGTACAAGCTCGCGTTATGCTTGCTAACAAGGGTGAAAAACCAATTAGAATGATATGTCCTGGTAAAACATATAGAAGAGATGATGATGATGCAACTCATTCACATCAATTTATGCAAATAGAGGGGCTTTTAATAGATGAAAAGGTAAGTTTATCAGACCTTAAGGGAACATTTGATGTTATTGCTAAGAAACTATTTGGAGAGGATTGCAAAACTCGCTTTAGACCTAGTTATTATCCGTTTACAGAGCCTTCTGTTGAAACTGATATTTCTTGCTTTAATTGTCACGGAAAAGGTTGCTCAATATGTAAAAACACAGGTTGGATAACTGTTGCTGGAGCAGGTATGGTAAATCCTAAAGTGTTAGAAGATTGCGGATACGATCCTAAAAAATGGCAAGGATTTGCATTCGGTTTTGGAGCAGAGCGTCTTGCAATGTTAAAATACGGAATAAATGATATTAGAGCATTTTACAACACTGATTTAAGAGAACTTAAAAATTTTGATAGAAGGACTGGTGAATAAATATGATAAGTATGAACTGGGTTTCGGATTACGTTGATATAGCTGGCGAAGATTTAAAGGAATTAGCCGTTAAAATAACTAAATCTGGCGTAAACGTTGAAAAAGTTATTACAAATAAAATTGATAACTTAGTGGTAGGTCAAATAAAAAAAGTAACTAAACATCCTGATAGTGACCACTTAAATTTATGTATGGTAGATACTGGAAATGACGTAGTACAAATAGTATGTGGTGCAAGTAACGTAAAAGAAGGATTAAAGGTAATAGTTGCACTTCCAGGTGCAGTTTTACCAGGTAATTTTGAAATAAAAAAAGGAAAAATAAGAGGCGAAGAATCAAACGGCATGATATGTGCATTATTTGAGCTAGGCCTAGAAGAAAAAACAGAAGAAACTTATGCTAAGGGAATTACTGAATTAGCAAGTGATGCAGAAGTTGGAACAGATCCACTAGCATACTTAGGGTTAGATGATACAGTATATGAACTTGATATTCATAAGCACCGTAATAATGACTGTTTCTACCACATTGGTTTTGCCTATATTGTTGCATCAGTCTTAAATAAAAAGGTAACACTTCCTTCTATAGAGTTACACGAAATAAAAGAAGATGTTAACGATTACTTTAAGTTAGATGTAAAAACAGATGCTTGTCCTTATTACACTGCTAAAATGGTAAGAGGCGTAAAAATAGGTGAGTCACCAGATTTCATTAAGAAAAGACTAATTTCTGCAGGAATGAGACCTATAAATAACGTTGTTGATATATCTAATTACGTAATGCTTGAATACGGACAACCGCTTCACTTTTTCGATAAAGATAAATTAGGTAATAAAATACTTGTTAGAATGGCTAATGATAACGAACCGATAAAGACACTTGATGGAAAAGAAAGGGTTTTGACTTCTAACGATATTGTTATAACAGATGGAGTAAAACCAGTTGCAATCGCAGGAGTTATGGGAGCTGAAAACACTGATGTTGATGATAATACTAAAAACATTTTAATAGAAAGTGCAATATTTGATGCTTACAAAATAAGAAATACCTCAGGTAAACTAAATTTAAGAAGTGAAGCATCGATAAGATATGGTAAAGGTTTAAACTATGAATATACACTTGACGCCATAAATAGAGCTTGCTCATTGCTTGAAAAATATGCTTCTGGTGAAGTATTAAGCGGAATAGTTATGCATGATAAAGTAGATAAAACACCTAAAATAGTAGAGTTTAAGAGCGATGAAATAAACGATATCTTAGGAATAAAAGTTTCTGATAGTGATATGGAAAAAGAACTTGATAGATTAGGTTTTACATATGAATGTAAAGATGGAAAGTTTAAATGTACTATTCCTCCAAGAAGATTAGATGTTGATCCAAGGGTAAATGATATTGCAGAAGAAATAGGTAAATTATACGGATATCATAACTTAGTTTCAACACTACCTAATTGCAAGACAAAACAAGGAAAATATGTTGGTGATGTGTTAATTAGAAAAACTATTTCTAAAAGACTTAGAGCACTTGGCCTTAATGAAGTTAAAACATACACTTTAACATCAGAAGAAATGGCAAAAAAGTTTAAATATGAAGATAAGGAAAACAAATATTTACCAAACCCAATGAGTAGTGATAAATCCGTTATTAGAACAAGTATTCTTCCATCACTTATGAATACTTATGCTTATAATAAAAAGCGTCACGTAGATGACATTAACATTTATGAAATTGCTAAAACTTATGATGTAAACTATGAAGAAGATACAAAAATCGCAATGCTAATGAGTGGTTGTTATGTACAAAATAGTTGGAATAACAATAACGTAAAGGCAAATTTCTATTTAGTAAAGGGTATTATAGAAAACCTTTTAGATTTTCTAGGCTTTAAAAATAGATATAGCTATGAAGTATTAGAAAATGATGACTTCCATCCAGGCATGAGCGCTAAAGTATTAATAGATAGAGAAGTAGTCGGTGTATTTGGAAGAGTTCATCCAATGACAAATAAAGATGAAATATATGTTTGTGAACTTTCTATGACTAAATTAATGAAACCGGTTAAACCACTTAAGTTTAAGGAAGCTCCTAAATATCCAGAGGTTGTAAAAGACGTAGCATTTATTGTTAATAAGGATATTACTTGTGAAATGATAGAAAAAGTCATTAAAAAAGCTGGCGGAAGACTTCTTAAAGACATAAAGGTATTTGATGTTTATACTGGTGATAAAGTAGGAGAAGATGAAAAACAAATAGCATATTCATTAACGTTCAACGCAGAAGATAGAACTTTAACAGAAGAAGAAGTAATGCAAAAATTTAATGAAATAATAAAAAAAGTTACTGAAACAGTTCCAGCAACTTTAAGAGATAACTAATTTAACTGAGCTTTTAGAATTTCTAAAAGTTCTTTTTTTAATTCGTCTTTAGCATTTTTCCATATTAGTTCCATAAATACTCCAAGACCAGGCAACGCCTCTTCTAATCCTTCTTTAATAGTATCATTTATGGATTCTTCTATTTCACTTTCGTTATCTCCTTTAAAATTGTCTATAATGTATTTTCTTATGCTTACGTCTTTCATGTGAACCATCCTTTCAGTTTAGTTTTGGCATATGCTTTACATTTTATACATCATTTTATTGATAAAGTTTAATTAAAATTATATAATTAAGTAAAATAAAGGAGGAATTAAAAATGAATGAAAGTTATTATGCAGGTACTTCATATGGAGTATCAACTACATCAGGATTAACTGGTGCACTTGCAGCGATGGGATTATTTTTTTGGATTTTGTCTATGGCACTAAGTATTTTGATGATTGTATCATTATGGAAAATATTTAAGAAGGCCGGAAAACCAGGTTGGGCATCCATCGTTCCAATATATAACATATATATTATGTGTGAGATAGCAGAAAAAGAGTGGTGGTATGTTTTATTATCTTGTGTTCCATTTGCAAATATATATGCAATGATAGTTTTATATAATGGTATGGCAAAGAGATTTGGAAAAAGCGGAGGATTTGTTGCTGGTATGATCTTGTTGCCGGTAATATTTTTCCCAATGCTAGCGTTTGGAAAGGATGCGGCTATAGTTAACAATCAACCAAATACTTCAAATGAAAATAATATGGCAGATAATACGTTAGGTGCGAATGCTGCTGCAGTACCTAATATGAATGGACAGACTATGACATCAAACGAAATGGTTACACCAAATAATCCAGTTATGAGTGAACCCGTTATGAGTAACCCAGTAGGTAACGTACCTTTTGGCAACACTAGCGTGGAATCAGGTTTAAATTCACAAAATAATGAAAGTGTTCAAAATAATCATAATATTTCTGCAATGGACGAACCTGTTATACCTCAATCAAATGATAATGTAGCTCCAACGTTTAATAACGTAGCACATGATAATGTTCAAACGCCTGTTATGCCAAATACTATGGATGCAGCACAAAATGTAAATGTAATGCAGAATATAGGGCCATCTTTAGAAAGCGTTCAAAATACTTCTGCAATGGACGAACCTGTTATGCCTAAATCAAATGAGAATGTAGCTCCAACGTTTAATAACGTAGCGCAAGATAATGTTCAAACGCCTGCTATGCCAAATACTATGGATGCAGCAGTAGGGCAGAATATAGGGCAATCTTTAGAAAACGTTCAAAATAATACGGTTATGAATGAACCTGTTATGCCTCAGCCAACTGATAATGTGGTTCCATCATTTGATAACGCAAATAATAATGCAAACCAAAGTATAAATGAAGAAGTTTCATCTAACGCAGAAAATACTATGAATATGTCGCCTTCTAATCAAGAAGAAATGTTAGATATTAATGACGAATCAGATGCAGTAGAAAATAATATAGATACTTCAAAACATACTTCATTATGGTCTAATAACAATCAAAATAATGGGCAAATGTAAAAGAGCAAACAAGCTCTTTTTTCTTTTTCTAACCTTAATAAATTTCAATTTAACACTATTCATGATATAATGTACTTATAGGAGAATTGATATGAAAAAGGTAATATTAGTAGACGGAAATAATTTGTTATTTAGAAGCTATTACGCTACGGCATACCAAGGAAACTTTATGAAAAATTCTAAAGGTTTTCCGACTAATGCGCTATATGGCTTTGTTAATATGATAAATAAAATAATAAACGATGAAAAACCAGAATATATGCTTGTTGCATTTGATAAAGGAAAAACGTTTAGACATGATAAATATGAGGATTATAAAGCTGGAAGAATAGAGATGCCAAATGAATTAAAACAGCAGTTTCCAGTTGCAAAAGAAATACTTACAAATTTAGGTATTAAATGGTTTGAAATAGATAACTATGAAGCAGACGATATTGTAGGTACATTATCTAAAATGATAGACGATTGTGATGATTATAGAGGATTAATCGTAAGTAGTGACAAAGACTTGCTTCAACTTATAACTGATAAAGTTATTATGAAAATGCTTAAACCTAAAGACTATGTAATGATGACTAAAGAAACTTTCTTTGACGTATATGGTCTTACACCAGAAAAAATGATTGATATAAAAGCTCTTCAAGGAGATTCATCAGACAACATTCCTGGTGTTAAAGGAGTTGGTGAGAAAACAGCTCTTAAACTTTTGCAGGAATATGGAAGCTTAGAAGCTATCTATGACAATTTGGCATACATAAAAGGAGCTGTTGCAACCAAATTGATAAATGGAAGAGACAAAGCTTTTGAAAGCAAGGATTTAGTTACTATTTACAAAGAAGTTCCATTAGGTTTTGGACCCCAAGATACAAAAATAACAAATGGAAATTTGGAATCCTTAAAGAAAATGTATGAAAACCTTGAGTTTTATTCATTTCTAAAAAATATGAAAGTTCAAAAAAGTCACGAGAAACTTTTGATAAATGAAATAGAAGATGTAAATGAGTTGGAAAACTTAAAATCTCCAGTTTCATTTTATATAGAAATAGACAAAACAAACTATCATTTAGGACAAATACTTGGAATGTCTGTTTATGATGGTAATACGGTTTATTACATAAAAAAAGATCTTGTAGTAAGTGCGATCAAGAAGATATCAAAAGTAGAAAAATACACATACGATTTAAAGAAACACTACGTTTTACTAAAAAAACTTGGCTATCAAGTGGATAATGTTTCATTTGACCCAATGATTGCGGCTTATCTTCTAAACTATAACGTTAAAGATGACATCGCATATTTGGCAAATCAGTTTGGATATGACATACCATTTTATGAGATTATAAGTAAGACAAAAGTAATTGATGAAAATAAAGTAAAAGAACTTGTGTGTGCAAAAGCAAGGTTTATTTACGAAGTAAAAAATGAGCTTGAAGAAGAGATGAAAAAAGAAGATTGCACATACTTATTTGAAAAAATCGAAATGCCACTTTCAATTGTTTTAGGTGATATGGAATATGTTGGAATAAGAGTAGATAAGTCTGTCCTTAACAGTATGAACACCGAAATTGAAGGAAGAATTAAAGAAATAAGTGAAAAAATATACGAACTTGCAGGTGAAAAGTTTAATATATCATCCCCAAGACAACTAGGTGAAATACTATTTGTTAAACTAGAGATTGGTAAGGGAAAGAAAACAAAAAACGGTTATTCAACTGATAAATCGATTTTGGAAAAATATAGTGATAGACACCCAATTGTTCCTTTAGTATTAGAACACAGGATGCTAACAAAACTTCAAAGTACTTACATAATTGGTTTGGAAGGAAATATTTTACAAGATGGTAAGATTCATACGATATATACACAAACACTTACAAGAACAGGAAGACTATCATCTGTTGAACCTAATTTACAAAATATTCCTATTAGAACAACTTACGGCAAACTTATAAGAAAAGCATTTGTTCCTGAAGAAAATTCAGTTTTATTATCAAGCGATTATTCACAAATAGAATTACGTGTTTTCGCTCACTTTTCAAAAGTGCCAAACTGGATAGAAGCTTTTAAAAATGATATGGATATTCATACGCGCACTGCGATGGACATTTTTGACGTAGGAAAAGATGAGGTAACTCCTCTTATGAGAAGGCAAGCTAAAGCAGTTAATTTTGGAATTTTATACGGAATAAGTAGTTTCGGACTTGCTGAGGATTTGAAGATATCAGTTAAAGAAGCTAAGGCTTTCATCGATAAATATTTCGAAACTTATAATGGTACTAAACTATATATGGATAGTGTTGTTAAAGATGCTTATGAAAAGGGTTATGTTACAACAATAATGAATAGAAAACGAAGAATTGATGAACTTAATAATACTAATTATATGATAAGACAGCAGGGTGAGAGAATGGCTTTAAACACACCGATTCAAGGCTCTAGTGCCGATATTTTGAAAAAAGCAATGATTGATATTTATAACGAATTTAATGAGAAAAAGCTTAAGAGTAAAATGCTTTTACAAGTGCACGATGAACTTATTTTTAATGTTTTAAAAGATGAAGAAGATGTGGTAAAGGAAATCGTAGACAGATGCATGGATGACGCATATAAATTAGATGTACCACTTAAGGTAGATATTGAAACCGGCGATAATTGGTATGATGCAAAATAAATAAAAAAGGTGGGGTTTAGATGCCTGAATTAGCAGAGGTTGAAACAACTAAAAGAGATTTAAAAAAGATTTTAATAGGTAAAAGAATTTGTAAGGTAGAAGTATTTTTAGATAAAATAGTTTATAATAAAAAAGATGAGTTTATTAAAAGTTCAGAAGGACAAACGGTTTTGGATGTAAAAAGAAGAGGAAAGTGGCTTTTATTTGAACTTGATTCGAATTACATAATAATTCATTTTAGAATGGAAGGAAGATTTTATCTATTACCTCTTAATGAGAAGAGGGATAAACATGATTATGTCATTTTCTATTTTGATGATTTTTCTCTTCACTTTAATGATCCAAGGTTGTTCGGAAAAATGGAAGTTATTAAAAAAGATGATTTAGAAAAATTCTTTCTAGATAAAAAATTAGGACTTGAGTATACTGATTCTAATTTAACCCCAGAGTACTTGAAGGGAAAGTTTAAAACCCATCACACTGATATTAAAAAAATGCTTTTAGACCAGAGCTACGTGACTGGGATTGGCAATATTTATGCTGATGAAATATTATTTGCTTCCAAAATTAATCCGAAAAGTTATGCGGATAGACTTACTAAGCCAAAATTAAAGGAAATAATTGATAATACTAAGAAAGTATTTGAACACTCATTAAAATATAAGGGAACTTATCCAAATATAGATGGTAAGAGAGGTACTTTTGAAGAACATCTTATGGTTCATAAAAGACAAGGTGAGAAGTGTTATAATTGTGGTAGCATTATAATAAAGGAAAAGGTTGGTGGCAGAGGAACATATTATTGCCCTAAGTGTCAGAAAAAATATTAATAGTTGATATATATTAATTAAATATCATTTATAATTTTTTTGCTTTTCTTTGAAAAATCATTTTAAATGAAAGAACATAAGTGTAAAGAAATTTGACATTTCTTGTCGTTTATGCTATAATACTGCTACCAATTGGGTAATATGCATAAATGATGATATTCCAATTAGATGAAGGGGGTTAAATTATGAAAGGATCTTATATTTTTGAATACTTAAATGAAAATGAGTTCAAAAAGCTTGAACGTTCTGTTAAGAAGTATAATATGCTTGCTTATAAAAAATTAGTATTCGAATTTTATCCTGAAATGAAGGAAGGAAACTTTTTAGGTAAATTAGTTAGTGTAAATAGTAAAGAAAACACAAAGAACTATGAATTAAAGTTACCAACCGACGACTTATTTATTAGGGTACATGGGGAGATAGTTTTGCATTATTCTGTGTGTGAAAATTCTCATACAATAATTCTTGAAACCATTACTCCAGAATCTTTATTATCGGAAGGTCATAGACAAGAACTTCAAGCTTATAAGGGTGTAATGATATCAAAAGCCAACAGAGATAAGGATAAGTTTAAGATTGATTTATTAAATATGTTACAAAACGGCGAGTAATCGTCGTTTTTTTGTTAAAAAAATTAATTTTTTTATCTAATCATATTGATTAACTTAAAAGAATATGATAATATATAAAAGCAATGAGAAAATTATATGGACCCTTAGCTCAGTTGGTTAGAGCATCCGGCTCATAACCGGGCGGTCGTAGGTTCGAGTCCTACAGGGTCCACCACTAAGTGCGGGTATGGCGAAATTGGCAGACGCGCTAGACTTAGGATCTAGTGGAGTAATCCGTGGGGGTTCAAGTCCCTTTACCCGCACCATTAAGAATTAGAACATCAGAGCAATCTGATGTTTTTTTAGTGGTGGAACGAACCTACGATCAATAAAAATTATTAAAATTAATAATTTTCATAAAATTCGACTTTTTTTGCTCTAACCAACTGGTAATATAACACCTAAAAAAAGGAGATTCATTATGAGACAAGAATTTTTTAAAATAATAGAAGAATTTTTAAAACTTAATGAAAGGGGATACGTAGAAAGCATTAGTAAGGAAAAAAACTCTTGCGGTTTAACCTTAGAACATCTACTTGGAAAAGAACCAGATAGTATGTTCTTTCCGGATTATAATGGCGTAGAACTTAAAACCACCACTAGATTTAGCAGATACAATATAAATCTTTTTTCATTAACTTTTGACGGCCCTAGTTTATTTGAGAGTAACTATATGCTGGAAACGTATGGAAAAACAGATAATTTATTACCTCAAAAAAAGACTTTATATGCAAATTTAAAATTAAACCAAAAAGTACTCGTTAATGAAAAATATTATTTTGAATTAAAAATTGACTATGAAGATGAAAAAATTTTTATAAAAATATATGACATAAACATGAACTTCATAGAAGATAGGTGTTTTATCTATTTTGATACCATCAAGAGCCGCGCACAAGTGAAACTAGACAAGCTAGCACTTATATATGCAAGTAAAAAGAAAACCGAAGATAATTTATTTTACAGATATTACAAAATAAAATGTCTTAAGTATAAAGGATTTGAACAGTTTTTAAAGTCTTTAGAAGATGGAACTGTTAAGCTAGATATTATGTTAAGGTCTGTAAAAAATGAAGATAAAGTTTCCAAAAGAGGTAATAAAAACATGAACTTTTCGTTAGTTAAAACCAGAATAAATAGATTATTTGATAACGTTTTCACATACGAAGATTAAAGTTTTTGTTGTAAAACTTATACAATGTTAGTATAATATAAATGAAGATATGGAGTTGATTTATATGTTGGTTGCAAATATAACTAAATGGATTACGTTAATAGCAATTATTGCACTTGTCATTTTTGTTATAAAAACTGGGATGAAAATAGTAAACATTCTAATAATGGTTCTTATGCTTGCTTTTGTATGGTATTCATTTTTTACAGAAGAGGGTTGTGCAAGGCTTTCTGTAGCTTTATCTGGACATCCTTTGATAGCTTATACAACTGGTATGGAAAGGCAAGATGATATTTCGACTAATGATACTACTTATTATAAAACGACTAAAGACGTTGTTATAAACGGAAAAAAGCAAGAATACGTTAAGTGTTATACAAAATGGATTATTAGGATACCAAATGTTGGAGATATGACTAATTAAAGTCGTATCTTTTCTTTTGTATGATTTTTTTAACGATAATGAAAGAAATTAAAAAATATAGAACCACTAAAGTTAATCTTATTTTACTAACATTATTAAAAAAGTTATTGCTATTTAGATGTAATTGTAGTAAAATAATATTGCATTTGGATGCTTAGCTCAGTTGGTTAGAGCACTTGCCTTACAAGCAAGGGGTCATAGGTTCGAGTCCTATAGCGTCCACCATTTTAAAAAAAAGTATTTTCAAAACGAAAAAAATGTGTTATAATGAATTAGTAATTTTCAAATGGACTGTTAGCTCAGTTGGTAGAGCAACTGACTCTTAATCAGTGGGTCTAGGGTTCGAATCCCTAACAGTCCACCATTTAAAGAAATAAGCAAGCTTTACTTGAAGGCTTGTTTTTTTGTTTAATCAAAACCCCTAGACCCACTATTACATTTCAGCTTAAACTATTTTTCTAATCGAATAATTTAGTTGCTCTCCAACTGTAAAAATAAATTGTATCTTTTTTAAAAATATGTTATTATTTTTATAGTATATGGAGGATAATGTTATGGCTTACATAGATTTAGTTGTGCTAATTGTTTTGTTAGTATTTGTTATAATATATTCAAAAAGGTTTCAAACTTATATGTTTGGATTTGGAATGATAGATATTTTATTTAGAATTCTTAACTTAATAAATGGATTTATTCCAATAAAAGAGATAAAAAATTTTATAAATACATACATTCCAGCATCAATTCCGTCTGTTATAAATCATTATACAACGGGAATTTTTAACACCGTATTAATATGGGTATACATAGTTATAATGGCCGTTTTCTTATATTATATTGTAAGAGTATTTGTAAAGCGAAAAAAGATATAATATGCATAATTTAATTTTACACTAACCACCAAAAGTTAGTGTTTTTTAAACCTTATTTTGTTATAATAAATAGGTACATCATATGAGTGGAGGAATAAAAATGAACGAAAGTATTGTAAAAGAAATAAGTACAAATTTAAACATAACTGAAAATCAGGTAAATGTAACCCTTCAAATGTTAAGTGAGGGAAATACCATACCTTTTATCGCAAGATATAGAAAAGATAAAACAGGTGGCCTTAGTGAAGAAGAAATAAAAGTAATTGGTGATGCTTACGATTATCAAGTAAACTTACTTAAAAGAAAAGAAGACGTAATAAGGCTAATTGATGAAAAGGGACTTTTAACTGACGAATTAAAATCACAAATAACAAATGCTGCAAAATTAGTTGAAGTAGAAGACCTTTATAGACCGTACAAAGAAAAGAAGAAAACCAAAGCAACAGAGGCAATTAAAAACGGACTTGAACCACTAGCTAAAATGATTATGTCTTGTCCTTCAAATGGTGATATTAAAAAATTATCCGAAAAATTTATTAATGAAAATGTAAAAGATGAAACAAGTGCATTAGAAGGTGCTAAATACATAATAGCAGAATGGATAAGTGACAATGCAAGTTTCAGAAAATACATAAGATCAAACATGTATAAATATGGCACATTAGTTACTAAAATTAAGAAAAATGCTAAAGATGAAAACAAAACATATGAAATGTATTATGACTATAGTGAAGCCGTAAACAAAATAAAACCACACAGAATACTTGCTATTAATAGAGCTGAAAAAGAAAACGTAATAACTGTTAAAATAGATGTAAATGAAGAAAAAATAATAGAATATTTAGAAAAGAAGAATATAAAAAATGAAAAGAGTTTTTGTGCTTCGTATATAAAAGAGGCGATAGAAGATAGTTATAAAAGACTTATTTTTCCTTCAGTTCAAAGAGAAATTAGAAGCGATTTAACTGAAAAAGGAACGGATTCTGCGATTGATAACTTTGGAAAGAACCTAGAAGCATTATTGCTCACTCCGCCTATGAAAGAAAAAGTTGTTCTTGCTTTTGACCCAGGATTCGTTAATGGCTGCAAAATTGCGGTTATCTCAAAAACAGGTGATTATTTAGACTCTTGCGTAATAAAGCCATTCTTAAAAAACATTAATGAAGAAAGCATAAAAAAATGTAAACTCGAGATTTTGGCATTAATTAAAAAATACAATGTCGATGTAATAGCAATTGGAAACGGAACGGCATCACGTGAATCTGAAAAATTCTGCGCAGACTTAATTAGAGAATACAACGTTCCTTGTAAGTATGTGATCGTATCAGAAGCAGGGGCATCAATTTATAGTGCATCTCCTATTGCGATAGAAGAGTTTCCAGATTTAGCGGTTGAAAAAAGAAGTGCCGTATCAATTGGTAGACGTCTTCAAGACCCATTATCAGAGCTTGTTAAAGTACCTCCAGAAGGTATTGGAGTTGGGTTATATCAGCACGATGTGGCAGGTAAAAAGCTATCTGAAAGTTTAGATTTTGTTGTATCAAAGGCAGTTAATAGTGTGGGTGTAAACATTAATACTGCATCACCATCTTTATTGAAATATGTATCTGGAATTAAGAAAAATAACATTGATAAAATACTTTCGTACAGAAAGGCAAACGGAAAGATTTCATCTAGGGAAGAAATTAAGAAAAAGAAACTTTTAAGTGACAAAGTATATGAGCAAGCAATTGGATTTTTAAGAATACCTGAGGGTGAAAACATACTTGATGCAACAAGCATTCACCCAGAAAGTTATGATATTACGCTTTCATTATTAAAAAGTTTAGGATTTGATGTAAAAGACGTTGGAACGCATGCTTTATCAGATAAACTTTCTTCATTAGATATAGAAAAATATGCTAGTATGTTAGGTACTGATGTATATACTTTAAGTGATGTTGTATCAAGTCTTCAAAAACCAAACAGGGATCCTAGGGACGATTATGCACAGCCTATTTTAAAGAGTGATGTTTTATCAATTGAAGATTTAAGCGTAGGCATGAAACTTCAGGGAACCGTAAGAAATGTTGTTGATTTTGGGGCATTTATTGATATTGGACTTCATAATGATGGTTTAGTTCACATCTCTAAAATTTCTAAAGATTACATTAAGCATCCATCTGATTTATTAAGCGTAGGTGACATAGTAGATTGTTACGTAATAGCGATTGATAAAGATAAAGAAAAAGTGTCATTATCGCTAATAAAAGAATAAATTAAAAGAACTAGTAAATGGAATTGTTTTTAATATAAACTTTTCCACTATTATCTAGTTCTTTTTCTTTTTCATAATCATTTTTAATTTTTATGTATATATCTTTTATTTCTTCTTTTGAGTAGCTGGCCTTAATTAAATCATATTTTTCTAAGTAACTTGTAAGTGGCACTGCACTTATAATGTCAGGCCCGGTTTCTACCCAGTATGTTTTATCTTCCTTGTTGTACAAAACAGCGTATACTTTATAATCTTCTTTTAAAACGTCAGTGTAATAATACTCTGTAACATCGGATGATTTTTTTGATAAAATTGTTCTTTTTGTAATTTTTATTTCCGTTTTTTCACCATCCAATGTTTCTATAACATACCAATTAAAATCATTCATTTTATCAAATGTCACAAAGTTATTTAAATCTGAATCTGAGTAAGAAAAGCTTACTTCATTTTTATCCATAACGTTCGTATTTGAGCAAGCTGTAAAGAGCATCATAGCACTCATTGTTAAACTTCCGATTCTTATGTATGTTTTTTCCTTCATAAAATCGCTTCCTTACATAAAATTAGCATAATGATTATATATTTAAATATATTAAATTGTCAATAAAAAATTAATTTTATTTGTTGACAAAAAGCAATAAATGAGTATTATATTTTTGCAGGAGATATAGCTATGGAAAAAACTGGAGAACAAATTGAATTATTAAAAAAGAAAATATCAGAATATAAAGAAAAATTAACGGCAGCAATTAAAGATTGTAATCAAGTTTATATTACAACTCATTTAAATGAGGATTATGATGCAATTGCGTCAATTGGCGCTATGGCGCTTATTTGTAAACGTTTTAAAAAGGCTCCGTACATTGTTGTTGACCAAAAAGATTATGATGGTTTATCAGTTGAAAAAAGTGATATGTATGAAGCATTAAAAGACAAAAACTTTGTAATTATTAATCTAGATGATTTTAAAAATAACAGAGTAGAAAACTCACTTTTGATAGTACTAGATACTAATAAAGGATTCATGACGCCGCTTAAAAATAATTATGATGACTTTAATAACATAATAGTAATAGATCATCATAAAACGGATGATAATACTATAAAAACAAAAAACAAGTTTATACTTCCAGATATGGTATCAAGTACTAGTGAAATGATGTATTGGATTTTAAAGCAAATGAAAATAAAACCAAAAGATAGACTTTATAATAATTTCTTGTTAACTGGTATTTCGCTAGATACTAATAAAAAAGACAAGAATATGTATCCATCTACTTATCTTTGCATAAGCGATTTAGATACTCCTTTAAAGACTGATAAGGACAAGGTTGACATGTACTTTTCAACTGATTATGAAAGTGATAGGAGAGTTCAAGATTTAGTAGATGAAATGGAATGGATAACAATAAGATATGGCATTGCAATAGATAATAGTAAAGTGTATTCTAAAGAAGAAGTTGCAAAGGCTGCTGATTATTCATTAAAGTATACATCAGAAGCAATTATAACGTTTGGTAAGGCTGAAGATGGAGGATACCACGTGAGTGCAAGGAGCAATCGTGGTAATGTGGACATTGATGCTATCATGGGTATTTTAAATGGTGGTGGAGGAAATGATTATAGTGCCTCTTGTAATACTTTATATGTTGATGCAGAAACGTTATCAGAAGAAAAAGAACAAATATTTGAAAAGATTAAAAAAATCATATATTTAAGATCTAGAAGAAAAAAGCCAAAGAAGGGTAAGTAAATCCAGTTTTGACTTTTTTTATTTTGCATAGTTTAGTACTTGACAATGCATAGTACTAGGTGTTATTATGTAACCGTGAGGTGATTATTATTAATACTCAATTTAAAAAGGGCGTTTTAGAGCTATTGGTATTGTTAATTGTAGAAAATGAGGATAAATATGGTTATGAGATGGTTGAAGAAGTGTCAAAAGTAGTTGATGTTAATGAAGGAACCATATATCCAATATTAAAAAGATTAACTAATGAAAATTATTTTGAAACATATTTGAAGGAGTCGACCGAGGGTCCACCTAGAAAGTATTACCATTTAACCATCCTTGGTAAAAAAAGAAAAGATGAGTTATTAAATGAATGGACAAGGTTTAATAAAAGTGTAAGTAAATTTATAAAGGAGAGTGGCAAATAATGAATAAGAAAACATTTTTAGGTAATTTAAGAAAAAGACTTAATGTACTAAGTAAAGATGAGGTAGATGATATTTTAGAAGAATATGAGGGCTATATTAATGAAAAAGTAACTTCCGGTAAATCAGAAGAAGATGCCATAAAAGATTTTGGTAATTTTGATTCTTTAGTAAAGGAAATATTATCGGCCTATAAATTAAATGAGAACTATGAAGATAGCATAAAGGAAAAAAACTTATTTTCTGAATTTATAGATAATTCTGTTTCTTTTCTAAAGGACATTGTAAGAAACATAGGAAGTCGTTCTAAATCTGATATCATTAAGTTTGTTTTTGAATTTATTGCGTTGTTATTATTTATAGCAATTCTTAAGATTCCTGTAATAATAATAGAAGATGCTGGAAGATGGCTTTTTGAAAGACTTATTTCACCATTTGGAGAGGGGATTGGAATCATATGGAAATATGCAATTGAAATAATTTATTTATTAATATCAGTAGCGAGTATAGTTAGTTTTGTAAAGAAAAAGTATATCTGTGATGATATAAATGAAAATAAAAAAGTTTCTGTTAAATGTAAGAATTCTAAAAGAATAGAAAAGTGCAAAACAGATAACACATCTAGTAATTCGTTTTCTAACGTTTTAATTGTACTTTTTAAGGTGTGTTTGATATTATTTGTTGTTGTGCCTGCTATATTCAGTTTTTTAGTAGCGTTTGTCTTAGTAATAATTGGTATCGTTTTATTGATAGACAAAGTTCCATATTTAGGGATATTCTTATGCATGCTAACGTATTTAATACTCAACTTTTTATTCCTAGATTTATCTTTTAAATTTATTTTTAATAAAAAACTAAATTCTAAAGCATTAATTATAACTATAATATCTACTGTTGTTTTATTTGCTGTTGGAATTGGGTTATCATTTTATGAGGTTGTTAATACAACGTTTATTGATGCAGTGCCTAAAGACATAAAGCAACTTAGCAAAGAAAAAGAAGAATTATATTCTGATAACTTATCATTAACTTGCAAAAACATTTATCATACAAATTGCGAATATGTAATAGATGATACATTAGAAGATAAGGTAGTAGCTACGGTAACTTATTATGATTATAATAATGAAGCAGATGATAACTTAAATGTTTCAAGAACTAAAAACGCTGATAAGCTAAAAGTAAAAAATGTATACAAATTAATTTTAAGTGGTTTAAGAAAAAGAGAATTTTATAATTTTGATAATATAAATAATGTTACTTTAACCATTAAATTAAGTACTGATACTAAAAATAAAATAGATGAAAAAGAAAGAAATGAAAGTTGTTTTGGATACGAAAATTGCACCTGTGATAACGAAGGGGTTTGCTCCGGATATAATGATGAAGATTAGAATTAAAACTTCTAATCTTTTTCCATTCGTGATATAATAATTTTATTAACAGGAGGAATTATTAATGAAAAAAGATGTAGTAGAAGCAATAATAGAAATACCTTTTAGATCTCGTAATAAGTACGAGGTAGATCATGATACTAAAAGGATAAAATTGGATAGAGTTTTATATTCAGCGATGGGCTATCCAGCAGAATATGGATTTTTAGAAAACACATTAGCACTTGATGGAGATCCACTTGATATATTAGTAATAGGAACAGAACCAACATATCCAGGATGTGTAGTTCCAGCAAGAGTAATTGGATATTTAGAAGCAATTGATAATGGATTTGAAGATTATAAGTTAATATCAGTTGTTGATGTTGACCCAAGATATAACGAGGTTAACAGATTAGAAGATTTATCTCCATTTATATTAGATGAGATAAAAAACTTCTTTGAAAATTATAAAACTCTTCAAAAGATAGAAGTAAAGGTAGGAAAATACCACAATAAAGAAGATGCTTTAGAATTAATTGAGGCTTGTAAAAAAAGATATAAAGATGAAAAGGAGAATAAATAATGGAAAAGAAAACATCTATTATAATTGCTGTAGTAATATTTTTGATAGCAGCTTTAGTAGCAGGTTTTTATGAACTTGTTATAGATAAGGATATTGAGGAGAATATTGATGAAAAAACAACAAGCATAAAAGAAACTAAAAACACGGAAGAAAAACAAGATAAAAAGGATGATGAAATGATGGACGGAGTAACACTTAATTATCAATCTTCTATAAGAATAGAAAAAAATAATGAAATCATTTATTTTGATCCATTTAAAATTACGGATTCTAAAAATGATGCAAACTATATATTCATAACACATTCACATTATGATCATTTTTCTAAAGAAGATATAAAGAAGGTTATGAATGATAATACTAAGTTTGTAGTTACAAGTGATACTGAAAGTGATATTAAGGCACTTGGTGTAAGTGATAGTAACATACTTGTTACATATCCTAATGAAACACACGAAATAGGAGACTTAACATTTGATGCAATTCCTTCATACAACATAAGTAAGTCTTATCATAAAAAATCATATAATTGGGTTGGATATAACGTTGTAATTGATGGAACTTCATATTTTACAGTAGGTGATAGTGATGTAACAGATGAACTTAAAAATGTAAAATGTGATGTTATATTTGTTCCAGTAGGTGGTACTTATACAATGACTGATAGTGAAGCATCTAAATTAGTAAATGAGATAAAGCCTAAGTATGCAGTTCCAGTTCATTATGGTGAAGTTGGATCAGATAAAAACGCATCTAATTTCGTTAGTCAGTTAGATAGCGATATAAAAGGTATTATATTAAAGTAGTATTATGAATAAGATTGATGAAAAGAAGAAAGAGCTGAAAACATTTAACGTTAAACAAGACATAAAAAGAGCTTTAAAAAACGGTGCATTTATAATGCTTTTAGCACTTGCAGTAGAAGCTTTTACTTTTAAAGAACCATATTCTATTGTAACAGGATTATTTTTACTTAGTTTTTCTTTTGTCTTTTTTCCGTTTCTTGATAAACTGTTATCTTTAATGAAAATAGAGTTTAATTTTGCAAATAAATTATTTATCGTAATAACATCTTTAGTTATTGCAGCTTATTCTATTAAACCTGAAGAAGATAATTTTCTTAAATGTATTTTACCAGGTTTAGAAATTATTTTAACTTGGATAGTTACCATGATATATAAAAAAATAAAGTGTAATAAATATAGTTTACGAAAGTAAATTATATTTTTTTTAAAATTTTTAAAAAACAGTTGACAAACTCACCTGTTATTAATATAATGTTAGTAACAGATGAGGAAAAGTCTGAATTATTTTTAAACTATGTTATTAATAAAATGATAATAACATAAGAAAGGAGAAATTATGAAGAAAGTAGAAGATATTGAAAAAATGTTAATTGTTGTTGATATGGTTAATGGTTTTACAAAGGAAGGAGTTATGCATACACCTTATATGAAAGCATTAATACCAGAGATAGAAAGCCTGATAGAAAAATTCATAAAAAATGATGATAAAGTAATTTTTATAAAAGAATCTCACCATAAAAATAGTAAGGAATTTTTAAAGTTTCCTGAACATTGTATAGAAGGTACTAGTGAAGCGTTAATCGTAGATGAATTTTATAGGTACGTAGATGAAGATAACGTTTATAAGAAAAATTCAACATCAGCTATTTTTGCTCCTAATTTTATGAGTGATATAAGTGGTATGAAAAACTTAAAGGAAGTGGTGTTAGCTGGAGGATGTACTGATATATGTGTCATGAATCTTGCCATACCGCTTGTAAATTACTTTGATGAAAATGATATGAATGTTAAAGTTGTAGTACCAACTAATGCTTGTGATACTTATGATGCTATAAATCATAATAGAGATGAGTATAACAGTATGGCTTATAAATTTATGGGTCAAGCTGGCGTAAAAATATTAAAAAAATATAAATAGTAAGGACCCCAAATAGGTCTTAAAAAAATACAAATTGTTATTAATAAAATATTAAAAAGAGAGGATGGTAATAATGAAAAATAATAACGAAACTATGGTGACTGATTTTTATGAACTTACAATGTCACAAACTTATTTTGAAAATGGAAAGAAAGATGACATAGCATACTTTGATGTGTTTTTTAGAACAAATCCATTTAAAGGTGGGTACACTATATCAAATGGTCTAGATAACATAATAGAGTATATTAAAAACTTTAAATTCACTGATGAAGACATAGACTATTTAAGAAAGGAAGGTCTTAGTGAAGAATTCTTAAAATACCTTAAGAATTTGAAATTTACGGGTGATATAAGTGCTGTTTTAGATGGCACTCCAGTATTTCCAAATGAACCAGTAATTACGGTTAGAGCTCCTATAATAGAAGCACAAATAATTGAAACAGCAATACTAGCACACTTCAATCATGCATCTTTAGTTACAACTGCTGCGAAAAGAATTACAAACGAAGCCAAAAACATTCCAGTAATGGAGTTTGGAGCAAGAAGAGCAAGAGGTACATCATCAGCTAACGAAGCAAGTAAGTATGCATACATCGGAGGATGTGTTGGGACGTCAAACGTATATGCTGCTAAAGAGTATAACATCCCAGCAATGGGAACAATGGCACATAGTATGATTGAGGCTTTTGATACGGAATATGAAGCGTTTATGGCATATGCTAAAAGTAATCCTGATAACTGTATATTCTTAGTTGATACTTATGATACTTTAAAAAGCGGTATTCCAAATGCAATTCGTGTAGCAAAAGAGTATTTAATACCTAATGGTTATAAATTAAAAGGAATAAGAATAGATTCTGGGGACTTAATTTATTTATCAAAAGCAGCTAGAGAAATGCTTGATAATGCTGGCTTTAATGATGCAAAGATTTGTTTATCTAATGGTCTTGATGAATATAGTATAAAAGATTACTTAAATAAAGGAGCAAAAATAGATTCTATTGGTGCTGGAGATAATATTGCGGCAGCAAAGGAAAGAGTAGGCGGCGTATATAAATTGGTTGCAATAGAAAAAGATGGAAAAATATTACCAAGAGTAAAAGTGTCTGGAGACACGATTAAAACTACTAACCCTGGATACAAGAAGGTATATAGGTTTTATGATACTGATACACACAAGGTTTTAGGAGATGTAATAGCAACAAGTGATGAGAAAATTCCTCTTGATAAATATATTTTAGTTAGTGATAAGGATCCATGGAAGAAAACGGAAATTGAAGATTATTACGTAAGAGAATTACAGGTTCCAGTATTTAAAGATGGTAAGTTAGTTTATAACACTCCTAGCATAGAAGAAAGAAAAAGATATTGTGATAGTGAGTTTGAAACTTTAACTGATAGAATAACTGACGTTTCTAATCCTCATACATATTATGTTGATTTAAGTGAAAAGGAACGAGAGTTAAAAGAGTATATGCTTTATGATGCAACTAGAAAAGTTAGTGAAGCCGCAATAGAAAATAGTGGATATGCTAAAGGTTTAGGAGGTAAAAAATGAGAGAAGAAAAAATAGAAGAGTTAGAAAAAATAATTGACAGTTTAAAAACAATAAAAAAAGAAAAACTTACTAAAGAACCTAGATTCATCAAAAGTGAAGTTTACAGGTGCCATTTAAATAACGATAAAACAATAACTAGAGAAAAGATACTTAAAAATAATAAAGATGGCAGTGCTGCAATAATACTACCTGTTACATCTGATAATAACGTTGTATTAACCGTTGAACCTAGAGTGTTTTCTAAAAGAACTGTTGGGATAGGTGTTCCAGCTGGATATATAGAAGATGGTGAAGATTCTTATGTTGCTGCATTAAGGGAGTTAGAAGAAGAAACAGGCTTAGTTCCAGATAAGTTAACTAATATGGGTGGTTTTTATCAGGATATGGGATGTTCTTCAGCATATAACGAGACGTTTCTTGCAACTGGGTGCAAGTGGCTTAAAAATCAAAACCTAGATGAAAGCGAATATATAAAGTACTTTGAATGTACATACGATGAGGCCCTAGAACTTGTTGATATGAATTACATTGAAGGTTGTAACGCGGTAATCGCACTTAATAAAGCAAAAAAATATATAAAGAAGGGAAAATAAAAAGATGAAAAAAGAATTTGACGTTAAAAGAGAAACGGATAACGTAATTAAGTTTATTAGAAACTATTATAAGGAAAATAATTTGAAAGGTGCCGTTATTGGTATTTCAGGTGGTAAAGATAGCGCTGTTGTATCAGCATTATTTACAAAAGCACTAGGAAAGGAAAATGTGTTAGGAGTTACAATGCCTTGCCATTCGAATAAAGAAGATAAGTCTGACGCAAAATTAATTAGCGACTATTATGGATTCGAACTAGTTAACATGGATATTACAAGTACCTTTGATGCATTAAAAAAGGAAGCAGATAAATTAGGAAAATTTAATAGTGATGAAACTAAAAACAGTGATATAAATGCTAAACCAAGACTTAGAATGACTACTTTATATTATTTGGCAGCACTTTATACAAGCATAAAAGGAAAACCATATATAGTTGCGGGTACTTCAAATAAATGTGAATTATACGTTGGATACTTTACTAAAGGTGGGGATTCAGTTCACGACATTTCACCAATTGCAGATTTTACGGTTGATGAAGTAATTAAAATTGGAAAGTATTTAAAAGTACCAGAAAAAGTGCTTTATAAAGCACCAAGTGATGGATTATCTAATCAAACTGATGAGGATAAAATAGGGGTTAAATATAGCAAAATTGCAGATTATATGGAAGATAAAAAGAAAGTTGATGAAATAACAAGAAAAAAGATAGAAAAACTTCATAATAATAATTTGCATAAATTTAACATTCCAACATATAAAAGGAGCATCTAATTATGAAAATAGGAGTATACGTAGGAAGTTTTAATCCAGTACATAAAGGGCATATTAAAATAGTTAATCATTTAATTGAAAACAAATACGTAGATAAGGTTCTTATAATTCCAACTGGTAATTATTGGAATAAAAACGATCTAATAAGTATAAATGACAGAATAAATATGCTTAAGATGTATCAAAATAAAAACATTATTATAGATCAAAAACATAATAATTATACGTATACTTCTTTAATCTTTGATGACTTATCAAGGGATAATTATTATTCACTAATTATTGGAGCGGATAATATAGTAAATTTTAACAAATGGCACGATTATAAGAGCTTATTAAAGCATGAACTTATTATAATAAACAGATGCGATATAAATATTAAATGCTATGTAAAAAAATATAAAATAGAAAATTATAAAATTGTATATGATTTACCTATTTTAGATGTATCTTCTACAATGATTAGAAACATGATTAAAAATAATAAATTAAGTAAAAACAATCGTTATATAGATAACTTTGTGTTAGAATATATAAAGGAAAAAGGTTTATATAATAAATAATTTATCAAGAATGGAGACTAGTTATATGAAAAGAGTAGTAGAAAAACTAAAAGAAAATAATAAAACGATATCTTTAATGGAATCTTGCACTGGTGGTGGGGTAGCTAATGCTATTACTAATATAGAAGGTGCATCTGACGTAATTAAGTTTAGTGCGGTAACTTACTCAAATGAATACAAAATTAAGATGGGTGTATCAAAAGATGTAATAGATAAATACTCTGTTTATAGTATTCAAACAGCAAATGAAATGAGTTATAATATAGCAAAGTTTGCAAACAGTAACTTAGGAGTTGGAATTACCGGTAAATTAAACAGAGTAGATAAGAATAATCCCTACGGAGAAGATAACGTAGTATTTATTTCTATATATGATAAAGATAATGATAAGTATTATACTTCTAAAGTAATGGCTACTAAGGGTAGTAGAAAGGAAAATAAAGAGTTAGTTATAAATGAAATAATTAATATGATATTAAGTATATAATGGTGATTTAGATGAAAAATTTATGGAGTTACAAATTATTTTCAAATAATAATGAGAAGTCTTTGAAAATAACTGAACTAGCACATAATAAACTAACGGAAAATGGTTTTGTATATAAAGATAGTAACTATGATTTAGCAATTGCGATAGGTGGTGATGGTTCATTTATTAGAATGGTAAATAGTAATCATTTTTCTTCTGATACATTATACGTTGGAGTAAATGCAGGTACTTTGGGTTTTGCTCAGGAAGTAGCAATAGAAGAACTAGATGACTTTATTTTAGAGTTAAAAAATAAAACATATAAAGTGGACAACATAGGAATACAAGAAACCAGTATTTATACTAAAGATGGTAAGTATGATTATAACTCGTTAAATGAGGTTGTAATTAGGCAAGAAAATTTAAATACGTTATTGCTTAAAGTATATATAGAAGATTCTATGCTTGAAGAGTTTTCTGGAGATGGTCTTCTTATATCAACATCATTTGGTTCAACTGCATATAACTTAAGCTTAGGAGGAAGTATAGTATATAATACTTTCCATACACTTCAAATAACACCAATCGCTCCAATTAGCAATAAAAGTTATCGTAATTTAAATAGGTCGGTTATACTCCCGGATAATATGAAAGTTACATTAGAACCATCAAGAAGCAAAGATTTATTGGTAATAGTTGATGGCGAAATAAAAAAATATAGTGACGTTGATAAGATAGAAACCACTGTTAAAGATAAAAGGATTAGATGTATAAGAAGAAAAGATTATAATTTTGCTAAAAAAATAAATGAGAAGTTTTTAAAGTAGGTGCGTAATATGAAACAAAATAATATAATTAAAAGGGTTATCGAAAGATATCCCTATTTGTCTTTAAGAAAAGTTGGATTTCCATACGTAGGGAAAAGGCTAGATGACAAAGATTACTCTAGGTACGTTAAAGATGTTGCGGATGGATTTGATTTTTATGATGAGTTACTATCTAAGTATTATGATAAAAATGTTAAAGATTATAACTTTACAAGTGGAAACCCGCTTGATTATCCAGCATTTAAACCAGCACTTAATAGTATGATAAAAAGTATTTTAAGAAAAGACCTTTACAAATATCCTTACTCTGAAGGTGATGATAGAGTAAGAAAAATACTGTTAGATTACGTAGAACAAGAAGGCTTTTTTAATGACGAACCTTACTCTTATGATGATGTAGATGACAAAGGACTATCAATACATAATATAACGCTTACGGTATCAACTTCACACGCTTTTGGACTTATTTTAGATGTTATAGCGCGCCCTTATGATGTTGTTATAATGACTGGACCTAACTATGGTTTATTTGGCTTTAAACCAGAAAGAATAAATGCCAATGTTGAAATAATTGCCTTAGAAAAAGAAGATGAATATATAATTAACCCTAATAAACTAGATAAATTTATAAAAGAAATAAATGAAAAATTAAAAAGAAAATACACTAATTTAAGTTACACACCTAAGGTTGTTGCATACGTTAATGGAAATCCGTGTAATCCAACTGGAAAAGTGATGAGTACAAAAAATTTAAGTATTTTAAATAACTTAGTAAAAGTATGCCGCGAAAACGACGTTTTTATAATAGATGATCTTATATATAGAGATATAACTTATGATAATTCTAATATTGCAGTACCACTTGCATCTTTAAAGGGCGCATTTAAAAACACTATTTCACTATTTGGGCTATCAAAATCATATGGACTTGCATCGCTAAGAGCTGGGTTTGTTGTTGCGGATGAAGTGATAATAAGAGAAGCAATAAACCGTATCTTCCAGCAGATGGATGCAGCACCTCAAATAATAGGTGAAGCACTTATTGGGGCCTTTAATACAAGTAAAAAAAGAAATAATGCTTATAAAAAATATTTTGATAAATTAAACAAGGAGTATTATTATAGATATAATTTGTTTAAATCACTAATTATGGGACTAAGTAGTATAGAAGATGAAAAACTAAAAAGTAAGATAAATAAAAGAGTTAGAAAAATAAATAAAGATGGCGCATTATTATTAGAAGAAGGCATAAAAGATGTAGATATAATAAATGGATTAGAACCTGAAGCTGGCTTTTTTGTTGTAATAGATTTTACTAAATTAAAAAATAAGATGTATAAAGATTTTCTCGTAAAAACAGAAGAAGATTTAGTAACTTTATTTTATTCGAAAATAAAATTAAGATTTTTAATGGGAAAATCAATTTCTTGGCCAAATAAAGATGATCTAATAGGAAGATTTACCTTTGCAAAAAGTGAAGAAGAAATAATAAACGCATTAGTTCTTATGAACGGTATAGTTAGTAAAATGAATTAGTAAAAGTGTAAAGTAATATTTACTAAAAATAGATAATAAGTAATAAATTTGCTATAATTTATTAAGAAAGGTATGTAAATTATGGAAGAAAAAGTATTAGCACTAACATATGACAATAAAATAGTTAGAATACCAAGAGAAAAATTAGAAGAGTTTAAAGAAAATCAAGCAAAAATAAAGAAATTATTAGAAGAAGGAAAGACACAAAAAGAAGTGCTTGAGGTACTTAAAAATGACAAATAAAGAAATAGAGGCCTTTAATAAAACATTTGGTATTGAAACAGTATTTTATTATGATGATAAAAGTATTTGTGGATATGAAGAAAATAATATAATATATCTAAATTTAAATAGCAAAAAAGACTTAAAAAATGTAAATATGCATGAGTTATTACACTTTTTTGAAGAAACAGAAATGTTTAATAAAATAAAAGAAAGAGTAATAAAAAGGTTAAAAGAAAATAATATCTTTGATGAATTAAAAGAAGAATATGAATTAAAATACTTTGGTATATATAGTCTTGATGAAATAGAAAAAGGGATAATAGATAATGAAATAGTAATAGATGTGTTAGTAGGAGACTTTCCATACTTTAAAAAAGAAGAGTTAGAAGACTTATGTAAAGAAATACTAAAAGCAGAAAAGAAAGAAACTGATAGTAGAAGATATCTTATATTAAATATGAATAATAATATAAGAAATATGAACATATCAAAATGGGAAAAAATATTTGCATCAAACTATTATAAAAATAAAAATTATGATGGAAACACTCCAGCATTTCCAAGCAATAATAAAGAACAAGTAATAAAAGAAGATATAAAAAAAGAACTAAATAGACTATATAATTTAGATAAGGAAGCTTTTAAAATAAGTTTAGATAGTCAATCACTAATAAGAGAATATGAAAGTGAATTAAAAGCATTAGAACAAAGAGGAGAAAAAGATAAGGCAAATTATATAAGAAATAATAAAATAAATACTTTAGAAGAACTATCTAATATCTATAGTGAGAAATTATATGAAGAATATAAACACATAGTAGACTTTATAAAAAACGCTAATTATGAAGATGCATTTAAAGCGTTAATGCTTAGAGAAACATTATTAAAAGTATATAAAAAAGATGATACTAAAGTAATAGTTAAACAAAGAAAATTAAATGAAACAATAGAAGGACATATGCTTTTAAATGAAAAAGTATTAAACGTAATACATAATAATTTAGATACATATGAAAACTTTAAAGAACTATATTATGCAGGAGTAGCAGAGTTTAATAATGTGGTAAGAGAAACATCTGAAATAACTCTTAAAAACGTAAATACATATGGAATGGGAAAATGGATTAAGTTTGATGGTAGAGCAAGTGATAACAAGAATTACGCAGAAAACGTACTAAAACTAAAGACACTAGTGCAAGATACACCATGGTGTACAAAAACACTAGCATCATCGCAGTTAGAACAAGGAGACTTTTACGTATTTATAGATAATGATAATAAACCACATATAGCGGTTAAGATGAATGGAAATGAAATAGATGAAGTAAGAGGAATAAAAAACGGAAATGCACAAGAATTAGAAGAAGAATATAGAGATGTTGCAATATCATTTTTAGAAAATAATAAAGATATTAAAAATGGAAAGAACTGGCTAGATAAAGAAGAATGGAACAAAAGATTAATAAGATATAGTAAAGAAATAGAGGATGGTACATTTAACAGTGAAGAGACTCCAAAACTCATAGAAGATTTATTGCATTCTGATTATAGAAGTCATTTTAATGCAAATTCTAATTTAGAAGAGTTAAAAAAACTTCCTAAGATAAAAAAATACTTAGCAGAATATTATAATTGTACTGAAGAAGAAATATGTGTAGGTGATTATATTCCAAAAGAAGAAACAAGATGTCCTTATAAAATAATATTAGGAAATTTAGGAAATGCAGACTTCGCTAATTCTAAAATAACAGACTTAGGAAAATTAAAAATCATAGGAGAAAATGCATTCTTTACTGATTCTAAAATAACAAACTTAGGAAAATTACAAATTATAGGCGGAGATGCAAACTTTGCTAGTTCTAAAATAACAGACCTAGGAAAATTACAAAGTATAGGAGGCTCTGCATCTTTTAGATATTCTAATGTAACAAATTTAGGAGAATTACAAAGCATAGGAGGAAGTGCAGACTTTAGAAATTCTAATGTAACAAATTTAGGCGAATTACGAAGCATAGGTGGAGATGCATACTTTAATACTTCTAACATAATATATTTAGGAAAATTACAAAGTATAGGAAGAACCGCATACTTTCCCTTTTCTAAAGTAACAGACTTGGGTAATATAGAATATATTGGAGGTGAAATAATGACCGACGAAAATAATAGTTACCTAAAAGAAGAATATGAAAGAAGAGTTAATGGAAAGTCTTTAAAGTAATATTTGATTATGAATTTGATAATGTGTTATAATCAGATTATATAAAAGAGGTGTTAATATGGATGGAAAAGTATATAACAGTGAAGAAATGTTTTTAAAAGATTATGATTCTAGTGTCTTTGAAAAATTATCTATGACAACTGATATATTAATTATGAGTGTATCAAACGAGGATACTGGAAATTATAGAAAGTTATCAGAAAAAAAGTTTAGTATTTTACTTGTAAAAAGAGATAATTATCCTTTTAAAGGTAAATGGTGTTTACCTGGTGGTTTTGTTGGAATTGATGAAACTTTAGATGAGGCTGCTAAAAGAGTGTTAAAAACAGAAACTAATTTAAAGGATATTTATATAGAACAATTATATACTTTTAGTGATATAAAAAGAGATCCTAGAATGCGCGTTATATCTACATCATATATGGCCTTGGTTGATAAAAATAGATTAATGGATAAGCTTAGTGACAATGCATCTTGGTTCAATGTTTTTATGTTAGAAGATGAGAAGTCATATAACGTTACATTAGATAATGGAATAGAGGAAATTAAGTTTGTAGTTGGTAAAAAGTTAAGGGATAAAACAACGGATAGATATGATTTTAACATAATAAAAAATGATAAGCTAGCTTTTGACCACCCATTAGTTATAGTAAGTGGCATTGAAAGATTAAAAAATAAAATAGAGTATACTGATATAGTATTTAATATGATGCCTAAGTATTTTACTTTAGGGGAATTGCAACAAGTATATGAAGTGATTTTAGGTAAGAAATTACTTGATCCGGCATTTAGAAGAATAATTGCAAACAAGGTAGAAAAAACAGATAAAGTTCAAACAGGTGGAGGACATAGACCATCAGCTTTATTTAGATATAAAAACAACAAAAAAAAGTCTTAATCTTAAGACTTTTTTAATTGTTTAAATAACTATTCGTTTGTGCTATAATATAAAAGATGAAAAAAAGGAAGTGGTACTTATGAAGAAAAAGGTAGTAATAGGAATGAGTGGTGGTGTTGATTCATCAGTCGCTGCAATTATGCTTCAAAAACAGGGTTACGAAGTAATTGGCCTTTTTATGCGTAACTGGGATTCTTTTGCAGATGGCGAAGTAGAAGGTGCACCAACAACTGATGAGGGAATATGTCCTCAAGAAGTTGATTATAACGATGCTAAAAAAGTATGTGACAAACTTGGAATACCACTTTATCGTAAAGATTTTATAAAAGAATATTGGGATTATGTATTTACTTACTTTTTAGATGAATTAAAAAAGGGAAGAACGCCTAATCCAGATATTATGTGTAATAAGTATATTAAGTTTGATCAGTTTGCTAAAGAAGCAGAAAAACTAGGAGCAGACTATATTGCAACAGGACACTACTGTAGGGTAAAAGATGGGCAATTAATGCGCGCTAAAGACGACAATAAAGACCAATCATACTTTTTATCACAAGTATCTAAAAAACAACTTAAAAACGTCTTATTTCCGATAGGAGATATGATAAAGCCTGACGTTAGAAAAATAGCGGAAGAATATGATTTGGTAACAGCTAAGAAAAAAGATTCAACCGGAATATGTTTTATTGGAGAAAGAAACTTTTCTAACTTCTTAAAGAATTACTTACCAAATCAGCCAGGAGACATAGTTGATATAAAAACTGGTAAAAAAGTAGGAAATCATATAGGACTTATGCATTATACAATAGGTCAAAGAAGAGGCCTTGATATTGGTGGAACAAAAAACAGGATGTTTGTAGTTGGTAAAGATTTAAATAAAAATATTTTGTATATAGAATCAGGTAATGACGAATATTTAATTACAACTTCTTGCATTGTAGACCAAATAAACTGGACTTATGAAAAAAAGGAAGAAAAATGTACAGCCAAATTTAGATATAGACAAAAAGATGTTGAAGTTAGCCTAGAGTGGTTAAATGATGATGAAATATTAGTTAAGTATCCACAAGGTGTTAAATCAGTAACACCGGGCCAAGCATGTGTATTTTATGATGGTGATATATGTTTAGGTGGCGGTATCATTAAAGAGGTAAGGAAAAACGGAAAGAAATTATGGTATTTATAAGCCATAATTTTTTTGTTATAAATAGTTTGTTATGATATAATTAAAAAGAGGATGATAGTTATGGAATTTATTAATCATTTAGGTTATAACTCAGTTGTTATATTAACCTTTTTCTTTATATCTTTAATAGCGCTTATACTAAATTATATAACCAAGGGTAAGAGTAATAATGTTTTATTTTCATCTTATAGAAGTAGTTTACTAAAACCACTTACTTACGTGAGATTAGTAACTCATATATTTGGTCACGCAGATTGGAACCATTTTATGAATAATTTTTTATATATTCTTCTAATTGGTCCTATGATAGAAGAAAAATATGGTAGTAAGAATTTAACCATTATGATTTTAGTAACTGCTATTATAACAGGAATAATTAACATGATTTTTACAAACAAAAAAATTCTTGGCGCAAGTGGGATTGTATTTATGCTTATAGTTCTTTCTTCATTTGTTAATATAACAACGGGAAAGGTACCAATAACACTAATTTTAATTTGCATTTTCTACGTTATAAACGAAATTATTTCAGGAATATTTAAAAAGGATGACATATCACATACCGGACATTTAATTGGAGCTTTATGCGGATTTATATTTGGATTTTATGTGTTTAAGTAAGTTGGGAGAAAATTATGACAGAATTAAAAAGTAGGGAAGAAAGCCTTTTAAAAATTACTAAAAAATATAACAGAATGCAAAAAAAGTATGGGGATAAAAGTTTGAATGCGATTACAAATGGTGGAAAAATAAATAATCCAGATATTTGTTTTGTATTTATGAATCCGACAGGAAGGAATATAGCAAGCCAAAATACTTGGAAAGGCATAAAATCTCCTTGGATTGGTACTAAAAACATATGGAAGTTATTTCACAGCGTAGAACTTTTAAGTGATGATTTATATAATGAAATAGTAGAAAAGAAGCCAAAGGATTGGGATTATGCTTTCGCAGAGAAAGTATACCATGAAGTAGAAAATAAGAATTATTTTATAACAAACTTAGGAAAATGTACTCAAATTGATGCTAGACCTTTACCAGACGAAATTTTAGAAAGCTATTTAGAATTATTATTAAAGGAAGTTGATATAGTAAATCCTAAAATAATTATTACGTTTGGCAATCAGGTAAGTTCTATTATTTTAGATAAAAAAATATCAGTATCTGAGGTTAGAAAAAAGTACTTTGAAAAAGAAATAAACGGAAAATTATATAAGATATTTCCAGTATATTATCCGGTTGGAAATGGCATTTTTAACATAGATAAAGCTATAGAAGATATAAAATGGATAATAAAAAATTATTTGTAAAGAATTGATGTTATGAAAGTGAGAGAAGAAATGAAAGAATTAATAAAACTATCTAGAGAACTAGTAGAAAATTTACTTGATGGAAATAAGAAAAAATTAGGTAAAGAGTATTATTTAATGTTTACTATTTCAAAATTTATTTTATTAAAAGAAAGTATTTTAAAAAAGGACTCTGCAAATAAAATTTTATATTTTAATAATGTTAAATATGCTAAATATATACCCGCAATATTGTCATTTGCAGACGAAATAAAGAAAAATGGTGACTATAAGATTGATAATACATCAATAATGCTAAAAGAAAATAATATTGATTCTCAAAAATTGACTGAATCATTATGGATCTTTAATAAAGTAAGAGATTCATTGGCACATGGACAATATACAATTGATTTAGAAAATGATAGTTTATTAATTAATAATGATCATTCAAATTGTGAAAATAATTCCTATAAATTAATATGTTCTATTCCTATAGAATTATTAAATTCTATCTCTTTTTATATTGAAAAAGTTGATGAAAAACCAGATGCAAAAGAATTATCTAAAGCATATAGAGAATATTTGGAAGAAATAACAGCCAATTATGATGTAGATGATAGAATATTATTTAATGATAATTACATAAATAATATTAATAAGTACTATGATAATAAGTACGATAATCTTAACAATAACTATGATAATAAGTACGATATTCTTAAAAATAACTATGATAATAAGTACGATATTCTTAAAAATA
>JABLTO010020772.1_pt1 | contig 70623 bp, 77 predicted proteins | sample 7160091 | NCBI WGS metagenome assembly JABLTO01 (sample SAMN14651225, study PRJNA627086) | human gut metagenome | isolation source: feces | host: Homo sapiens
CTCTGGGGCTGTGCGGGCACGTTGTGGTTGTTGTTGCCGCCGATCAGGTTGCCCATCATGTAGTTGGACAGCTCCAGCACCTTCTTGGGGTCAGCAACCTTGACGCTGCCGGTGCCGCGGATGGCCAGGCCCTTCAGCTTCTTGTTGCCCATGGCAGCACCCAGACCGGCACCGCCGGAGTTGCCGAAGCTGGTGTTCAGGGTGGAGTAATCCACCAGGTTCTCACCGGCGGGGCCGATGGAAGCAGTCTCGAACTCACGGCCGTTCTGCTCCACCATCCACTTGTTGGCAGCAAAGGTACCCTTGCCCCAGATCTCGCTTGCGTCCTCCAGAGAGACCTCGCCGTCCTCGATGCGCAGGTAGACGGGCTTTTCGGAGATGCCGCTGACAACGATGCCGTCATAACCGGCATACTTCAGCATGGAGCCGATGTGGCCGCCCATGTGTGCATCGATGATGGAGTGGCCCTTGGACCAGGTAGAACGGAAGGTCACGTTCATACGGCCGGAGCAGGGCACGCCGGCACCGGTCAGGGGGCCGACACCAAAGATGACCAGAGCCTTCTCGTCATAGGGATCCAGCTCCATGGGAGCTTCCTCGTACATAATGCGGTAGGCCATGCCCATACCGCCGATATATTTATGGTATTTTGCGTCGTCCTGGGTGGTGATCTCACCGGTGGTCAGGTTGACGCGCAGGATCTTGCCTGCCCAGCCATAGGTTTCAGCCATTGTTGTTCCTCCTTACAGATCCTTGTAAGCAGCCTGTGCTGCGCTGGTAACGGCATCCCAGTCCACGATGGACAGAGCGCCGGACGGGCAGCCCGCCACGCAGGCACCGCAGGCGATGCACTTGGAGGACTTGCCGGTCTCGGGGTTGACGGTGGGCATGTGCCAGGGGCAGGCCTCCACGCAGGCACCGCAGCCGATGCACTTGTCGGTATCGACCACGCGGATGCCCTGCTCATTGGTGACAATGGCCTTCTGGGGGCATGCATTGCCGCAGGCGGGATCCTCACACTGGCGGCAGGTATCCGGGAAGTAGACAAAGCAGTTGTCGGTGCCGGACAGCAGACCGTTGCCGTCGCCGTCCAGATTCAGGCGGCGCTGGATCTTGACACGGCTGATGTAGGAAGAGCACACGCCGTCGTTGGTCAGGGTGCAGTTGATCTCGCACCGCTGGCAGCCGGTGCACAGGTCAGCATTGACCACCAGCAGACCCTGGGGCAGTGCCCAGGTCGCCACAGCACCGGCGTCCACCTGCTTCTGAGAGCAGCCAAAGAGGGACAGCATAGATGCGGAAAGGGTGAGTCCTGCAAGGCTCTTGCCCGAGATCTTCATAAATTGACGGCGGGTCATGTCAGCCGTCAGAAAATCAGTTTTTGCCATAGGTTTCCATTCCTCCGTGAGGTCACTCTGCGCAGAGCACCTCGGTTACATAGAAATAAGAATTGTTGACGATGTCCGTGACCGCCGTGGACGTAATAGTTGCACCGGAAAGCGCATCCACCTGGGTCATGTCAGCGCTGACCGTGTCGGCCGCACTGCCCTGGGTGGTCAGATCAGCGGCCTGCAGCTTGTACTCGGCCTGCTTTTCAGCGGACCAGTCTGCATAAGGCACTGCCTGTTCCTCGCCGTCCTGCGCGCTCTTGCTCAGGCACGCCGCGTACAGCTTGCGCCGTGCCACAGCCTCAGCACTGTTGTCCATCGGGGGGATGAGCGCGTCGTCCATCGGCTGGCCGTTCAGGGCCGAGAGGGTCAGCCCGGCTTCATACATCTTCCGGGTAGCCTCGGCCTCCGGGGAGGTATCACCCGCACGCCATGCGGCGGGGTCGAAGTCCTCAGCGGGAGCAGCATCGGTCTCGGCGCTGCCTGCGGCGGCAAAGGCCGTGCCGGTGGCCGGGTCGGTCACAGTGTAGCGCTTGCCTGCCAGCGTGAAGGGAGCTGCGCCCTGGTACTGGGCCGTGAACTCCGGGTTCTCACACTGGGCACCCAGGCTGTCGGTCTCGGCCTGTGCCAGGATCTTCACATCCAGCACATTGCCGTCGCGGTCCAGCGTCACACCGGCCTGCACCTCGCTCTGGAAGCCCTGCTTGCTGCCCACCACATAATACGTGGTGTCATCCAGCTGGTACACCGCGCTCACACCATAGGTGGCAGCATCGGCATCTGCCAGCGGCAGGGCCGTTCCGGCCACCGTGGTGCGGCTGTGCATCAGCCCGCCAAGGCCAAGCGCCATGGCAAGCGTTGCCGCACCCATGGCCGCATAGCCGGGCAGCCGCCTGCGCCACAAGGACTGCGGCGCATGATTTGCCTGCTTCAATTGTATCACCTGCCTGTTTGATTCAGCTGTGCCCGGAACTCCCGGGCACGAAAACAGCCGTTCCACCTGCTGCAACAGTGCGGAACGGTTTCTTCGTTATAAGAATAACATCTTTTCCACCGGTTAGTCAACGTATACGCACAAATAAAGCCCTACAATTTCTCTCAAAAGCTCTTGCCTCTTGGTGAAATCATTTCTTTTGCCGGATAAACAGTTTCAATCCATATTCCTCTGCCAGCTCCAGCGACTGTACCGTGGGCATACTCTTGCTCACCAGCGCGGGCACACCGGCCCGGATGGCCTTGCGCACCATATCCACCGGCACCCGGCCGCTGGTAAAAAGCACACACTCCGCCAGCGGCACACCCTCTGTCAGGGCGCAGCCCACGGCCTTGTCCAGCGCGTTGTGGCGGCCCAGATCCTCGCACCGGTACAAGATCTTGCCCGCACGCAGCAGCAGACAGCTGTGCACGGCATGGGTGGCACGATAAAGCGGAAGGCCCTGCCCCATGGCATCGGCCAGCGCATCCACCCATGCGGCGGGGATCTCCCGCTGGGGCACCGGAGCCAGCGGCGGCAGCTGTACCGGGCTGGCCAGCGTCAGGTTATCGGTGCAGCAGCTGGGCACCTCCTGCCCGGCCTGTTCCACTGCCGCCAGCGGGTGGCGCAGCTGAACGCTTATCTTGAGGCCCTGCGCGCAGACGGCCACCCGCTCCACCTCGTCAGCAGAGTTGATCCAGCCCTCGGTCAGCAGGCGGCCCAGCGCCAGCTGCGGCAGCAGCTCCGGCGTGCAGACCACCCGGAAGGCTGGCTGTTCGTTGACCAGAATGGCCGCGGCGTGCTCTGCCGCCAGTGTCCGCTCGGTGCCATCGGGCATCCGGACGCTCTCTGCCCCCGGTGCTGCACCGAATTGATCCATGATCTGCATTGGGTGTTCCTCCCCTGTCTGTTTTACTCTGCTCCTATTGTAACACGCTTTTGCTCCGCTGAAAAGCGCCTGTGCCCTCTGGAACAAACTGTCGATCCGTGTCGTTTCCATTTTTCCCGGCTTTGTGATATACTACTGTAAAATGACGGAACCATATCCCAGTACCGAGGTGGAATCCAAATTGAAGCATCTCTTCCGCTCCCTCACGCGGGCACGCCGGGCCTACAAGGACACCCGGAGCCATGCCCTGACCCTGCTGCACCGGGCCTCCGCTGCCGTTCTGACAGCCGTGCTGGTGTACAAAGTCCTGACCTATCTTTTGTTTCTGCCCGCCATGAATGGCATCTGGTCGCTGACACTGCGCTGCTCGCCGGTGAACTACCTGACCAACAACAATGCGCATCAGATCTTTACTTCACCGACCATTTTAGGCGGGATCGTGCTCATCGTCCTTCTGGCGGCGTTCTGGAACCTGTACGGCTTTTCCATCCTCCTGCACGGGTTTGCGCTGGCCTGCCGGGGTGAAACACTGCGTCCTGTTTCCCTGTTCGTCCGGTCGCTGGGGGATATCCGCCATGTCCTGCTCCCCAAGAACTGGCCCATCCTGCTTTACTGCGCCCTGCTCATCCCCTTTACAGATGTATTCGTGACTTACAACTATATCTCTCAGCTGGCTGTGCCGGAGTACATCCTTGGGCTTGTCCGGGCAAAGCCGCTCTATCTGGTGCTTTTTCTTCTCATTCTGGGTGCGGCGTTCCTGTTCACCCTGTTCTGGGTCCTGGTGCTCCCCCTCTTTACGCTGGAACGCAAAAGCCTGTGGGAAGCCGTTCAGGAGAGCGCAGCCCATGTCAAAACACAGCTGCCCCGGCTGGCCGGTGTGCTGCTGCGGTGGAACCTCAGTGCGCTGGTCCGGTCTGTTCTGGTCTTTTTCGGAGCTTCCCTGCTGGTTTACAGCGTGGCGGCGCTGATCGGCCTGCGGAGCACCCGCGCCATGCTGCTGCTCGCCCGTGCGCTGTATCTGTTGGAGATCCCCTTCTTCGGCTTTTTGCTGGATTGCAAGGTCACCACGGCCCAGTGCACCATCATCGCATTCCTCTACGATCGCTTCCGTGACTGCCCGCCGGAAGAGCTGCCGGAGGGCAAACCGCACCGCTTTGGCGGCTGGCCCCTGCTCACCGCTGCGGTGGCCGGTGTCACGCTGGTCACCGGGCTGACGGCAGTCTACCTCTATGCCCTGCCCCAGGACGATGCCCTGCTCACCGCCGTGGGCGGCGTGACCCCGCTGGTCACCTTCCACCGGGGCGACTGCACCGTGGCCCCGGAAAACACCCTTCCTGCCTTCCGGTCGGCCATCCTCAAGGGCGGCGACCGCATCGAGCTGGATGTGCAGATGACCAGCGACGGCGTGGTCGTGGTGACCCACGATTCAAACCTGAAACGCTGCACCGGCAAAAACGCAAAGGTCTATGATCTGACCTATGCCGAGGTGGCACAGCTGGACGCAGGCCGCTGGTTCAGCAGCCGCTTTGCCGACACCCGGATTCCCACCCTGGAACAGGTGCTGCAGCTCTGCCGGGGCCGCATCGGCCTGAACGTGGAGATCAAGCCCAGCGCCGCCACCCCTGCTCTGGAGGCTGAGACCGTACGCCTGCTGCGGGAATACGGCTTCGACAGCTCCAACTGCGTCATCACCTCCCAGAGCTACGAGACCCTGCACAAGGTCAAAGCGCTGGCCCCTGAGTACCCCACCGGCTACATTCTGGCTCTGGGCGTAGGCAACTACTACGACCTGCCCGATGCCGACTTTTTCAGCGTGGAGACCACCTTTATCACCTCCGGCATGGTCAACGCCGTCCATCTGCGGGGCAAGACCGTCTCTGCCTGGACCATCGACCGCGAAAAGGTCGCCACCCACATGCTGGAGCTGGGCGTGGATGACCTCATCACCGACAAGCCCGACATGGTGCAGGACCTGCTGGCCCGGAATCAGCAGGTGGACGACAGCCTGATCGACTTCCGTGACCTGCTCAACGCCCTGCTCCACCCGGAGCAGCCTGCCGACTCCTCCGATGACGCGGAGGAGACCATCACCGATGCCGTGGAAGACCCGGAGGAGTTCGTGGACGCGGCGTAACACAGCCCCCTTTTTCTTGCGGCATCATTGAACCAACGGTCTGTAAAAGCAAAACATCCCCGCACGGCCTGCCGAAACAGGAAGTGCGGGGATGTCTTTTTGTTCAGAGGAATGGGTTATAGAACCTTCCAAAGCGGATGGTCACGGTCAGGCTGATGAGCAGCAGGGCCGCGCCCACGCCCAGGGCAATGAAGTCCCGCCGGGCAAAGGGGCGCTGGGTATACCAGGTGCGCTTGCTGTTCTTGCCGAAGCCGCGCAGCTCCATCGCATTGGAAATGGTGTCGATGCGGTTCAGGCTGGTCAGGATGAGCGGCAGCAGGATGTTGACAGAGTTCTTCATCCGCTTGAAGAAGGGCTCCTTTTTGCCCAGCTCCACGCCGCGGGCCTGCTGGGCCTGGCTGATGCTGTGGTAGTCGCGCTGGATATCAGGGATGTAGCGCAGGGCAATAGCCACCGAATATCCGACTTTATACGAGATGCCGATGCTGTTCAGGCTGGCAGCAAACTCGCTGGGGTCGGTGGCAGAGATAAAGAGGATGGCCACCGGCAGGGCCACAAAATATTTCAGACTGATGTTGATCATGTAGAACAGCTGTTCCGCTGTCAGGTCATACCGCCAGAACAGGTGGCAGAGCACCGTGCGGGTGCCGTACAGGGTGGTACCCTGATTGGGATCGAACAGGAAGATGAACAGGTTGTTCAGCAGCAGGAACACCAGCATGAAGGTCATCATAAACCGGACTTCCCGGAATTTGATCCGGCTCAGCCTGAAGGCCAGCAGGCTGACCACCAACAGGCCCAGCAGCACCCAGGTGTTGTAGGTGATCATGCTGGCAAAGGTGAACAGCAGGAAGAACGCCAGCTTGGTGGTGCCGGTCATCTTGTGGATGACACTCTCCCGGGGGAGATAATTCAAAACAGTCTTAGCGGCCACCCTCTCTCACCTCCCGGTCCTGCTCAATAAATCTCTCTACAAATTCCTGTGCGGGCGCAATGCCGCAGCGGTTGGCCAGTGTGTACAGGCTGGTCTCCTTCAGGGCCGCCTGCTCCACCAGCGCAGGGTCGCACAGAACGGCGGCCGCGGTGCGGTCGGCAATGAGCCGTCCGTCGCAGAACACCAGCGCGCGGCGGGTGTATTCCAACATCAGGTGCATGTCATGGGTGATCATCACCACCGTCACGCCCCGGGCGTTCAGGCCCCGCAGGAACTCCATAATATCGGTATAGTGCCGGAAATCCTGCCCGGCGGTGGGCTCATCCAGAAGGATGAGCTCCGGGTCAAGCACCAGCACGCTGGCAATGGTCACCCGCTTTTTCTGGCCGAAGCTCAGTGCCGAGATGGGCCAGTTCCGGAAAGGATACAGGCCGCAGACTCTGAGGGTCGCTTCCACCTTTTCCCGGATCTGCTCCTCAGTCAGGCCGGAGCGCTGCAGCCCCAGAGCCACCTCCTCGTAGATCATGGTCTTGGAGATCATCTGGTTGGGGTTCTGCATCACATAGCCGATGTGCTGGGCGCGGCGACGGATGTTCTCCTCAGCCAGCGGCTTGCCGTTCAGGAAGATCTCGCCCGCATCCGGGGTCTCGAAACCGCAGATGAGCTTGGAGAGGGTGGATTTGCCCGCGCCGTTCCGGCCCACGATGCTCACCATCTCCCCCTTGCCGATCGAGAAGCTGACATCCCGCAGGGTCTGCTGGCCCTTCTGATAACCAAAGCTCAGGCCCTTTACCTCCAGCAGCGGCTCCCGTTCCGGCTGCGCGGCGGGCCGGGGCCGGGCCGTGAACCAGTCCCGGAGCTTTTGGGTGTCAGCATCGTCCAGCACAAGGCTGTCCACATGGGCGGGGTGCTTGTCCGGAGTGATATCCACCCCGGCATAGCGCAGAGCCGTGACATACAGCGGCTCCCGGATGCCGTTTTCCGCCAGCAGGCTGCCCGAGAGCAGCTCGTCCGGGCGCAGGTCTGCCAGAATGGTGCCGCCGTTCACCAGCACGATGCGGTCCACGTTCCGCCAGAGCACATCCTCCAGCCGATGCTCGATGATGAGCACTGTGGTGTCCGTCTTTTTCTGGATCTCGTCGATCAATTCAATGGCCTGCTTGCCGGTGGCGGGGTCGAGATTGGCCAGCGGCTCATCGAAGAGTAGGATCTTGACCTGATCCACCATCACGCCCGCCAGGCTCACCCGCTGCTTCTGCCCGCCCGAAAGCTCGTGCGGTGCATAGCCGAGATGGTTCTCGATGCCCACCAGCTCGGCAGCATGGCGGGTGATGGCGTGCATCTCATCCTGCGGGGTGCAGCTGTTTTCCAGTGCAAAGGCAATGTCCTCGCCCACGGTCAGCCCGATGAACTGGCCGTCCGGGTCCTGCAGCACCGTGCCCACATGGGCCGAAAGCTCAAAGAGGCTGCTGTGGGGCGCATCCACATCGTCTACGGTCAGGGTGCCGGTGCACGCGCCGGGGTTGGAAAACGGATTCAGGCCGTTGATGCACCCCGCCAGCGTACTCTTGCCGCTGCCGGAGGGGCCCGCAATGAGCACCCGTTCACCCGGGTAGATCTCCAGATTGATATCGGTCAGGGTGGGGCGCTTCTGGGCGCGGTACTGGAAGGAAAAGTTGCGGAATGAGATGATGGGTTTACGTTCTGCCATGGGTATGGTACCTCAGCTGTTCATCAAAAAAGCCTTTCCAACGGGCCGGACGGCGCAGATGGAAAGGCCGGGTTTCATGCGGGGATCACTCCTGATCCAGAGAGCCCTTCTTGGCGATGGTTCTGGTGTAAGCCAGCACCAGCAGGCCGCCCACCACCACAGCGGTGATACTGTTGGACACTGCGGCAAATGCACCCTGTGCAAACACCTTCTTGACGGGCTCGGCGTAGATGGCAATATCCAGCACGGGGGCCACCAGGATCCAGGCCAGCAGATGGGCCACGATATTGGCCAGCGCAAAGAAAGCCACCTGCTTCTTGCTGAACTCGCCTTCCTGCAGGTTCAGCTTCTTGGAGAACAGGCCCACCACAACGCCCACAAAGGCAGAGGCGATGACCCAGCTCCACCAAGGGCTGCCGCCCCAGGACAGGTCGATGAGGGTGTGGCCGATGAAGCCGATCAGGCCGCCAACCACGGGGCCGTACATGGCAGCCAGCAGGGCCAGAACGGCGTACTGCAGGCTGATGTTGGTGTTGGGCACCGGGCTGGGAATGGCCACAAAACGTCCCAGAACAAAGAACAATGCCGCGCCGATACCGACAGCGACAACGGGCTTGATGCCGTTGTTGTTATTTTTCATATTCTCTCTCCTCTTTTATTCCGCGGATGCGGGGTTTCTTGCAAGGCATCGTTAGTATACGACACCCTCTTGAGCCTTGTCAATGGACAATCCGCCCGCTTTGCAGAAAAACGGCTGCTTTCCTGCATTTGGGGGCGAATGCCTTCCCGCCCTGTGCAGCAAAAAAGAGCACCCGCGCCTGCCGGAGCGGATGCCCTGTGAATGCTGATTCGGTTTTGACCCAAACCTTAGTTCTTAGCGGTCAGGCTGAAGGTGCTCAGGGTCTGGAAGGTGGTCACGATAACATTGATGTTGTTGACGATGGAGCTGCCTGCGGAGAACACGCGGGCGATGTAGTTGAACAGCTTGCCAACGTTCAGGAACACGTCCCAAGCGGTAGCCTCGGTGGTTGCGCCACCCTGCAGGTACACCATTTCGTTCTCATCGATCGCAGCAAAGTTAGCGGGCATTTTGATCTCATTGTTCATCATATCGGGGATTCCTCTCTTTCAAATCAATCTATACTTACCGTCTGCACCAAACCAAGTGCACCGGCACCAGAACCAGACCGTGGTTCCTCCGACAGGAACGGGCAGGGGCACGAGTTCCGCATTCCCTCCGGAATTGTTCCCATATATAGGTTATACGATAAATGTTCGGATTTGTCAATCGAATTTCCGGAATTTTTACCATTCTGAGCCAAAAGTGGATACCCACAACGCGGAACACCTGCCATTTCGACAGCTTTCCACAAAATATCCGCTGCCGCACGATCCCCGGGCACGAAAAACTCCTTCGTCTGCACGGCAGCACACAGATCCGTTCCACCCTGCGGCATTTCCCGGGCAAAAATCCGACAAAAAATGCCCCCGCGCCCCCTACACAAACCGGAGCGGTTGTGCTATGATAAGGCTGAAAAATCGGTTTGGCAAAGTCAACCGCAAGGAGATGTCTTGGATGTCTGATCTGATGGAAACATTACGGCAGGAGGGCATCAGCCCCGACCTGCTGCGTGCTGTGGAAGAATACCGCGCCGCCCACGCTCTGCCCGAGGCCCTGCGCCCCCGCATCCCCGTTTCCGGCTTTACCTATTATGGCCGGGAGGTCTGGGAACAGGCACTGGCGGCCCTGCTCTGCGGCGAAAACCTGCTGCTGGCCGGCGGCAAGGCCACCGGCAAAAATGTGCTGGCTGAAAATCTGGCCGCCGCCTTTGGCCGCCCCGCATGGGACATCTCGTTCCATGTGAACATGGATGCAGCCTCCCTCATCGGCATGGACACCTTTGTGGATGGGGCGGTCACCTTCCGGCCCGGGCCGGTCTACCGCTGTGCCCAGTGCGGCGGCTTCGGCGTGCTGGACGAGATCAACATGGCCAAAAACGAGGCCCTGGCCGTCCTCCACGCCGTGCTGGACTTCCGCCGCGCCATTGATGTGCCCGGCTACGAGCGCATCCCGCTGGCCGAGGAGACCCGCTTCATCGCCACCATGAACTATGGCTACGCGGGCACCCGGGAGCTGAACGAGGCCCTGACTTCCCGCTTTGCAGTCATCCAGATGCCCACCATCACGGAGGAAAACCTTGAAAAGCTGCTGCGGGCCCAGTTTGCCGACCTGACGGACAAATATGTGCACCAGTTTGCTCTGCTCTTCCTCGACCTGCAAAAGAAATGCGACAGCGCCGAGATTTCCACCAAAGCGCTGGATCTGCGCGGAATGCTGGACGCTCTGCGCCTGATGCGCCGGGGCGTGGCTGCGGGGCCTGCGCTGGACATGGGCATCACCAACAAGGCCTTTGATTCCTACGAGCAGGGGCTGATCCGGGACGTGATCGCCGCCCGCATCCCGGCCAGCCTGACGGCTGAAAAGCTGTTCCGCTGATGGATGCCCGGAGTTATACCGCCGAGGAGCGGCGGGCCGCCAATCAGGTGTGGGCGGCGGCGGGAGCCTACGGCTTTGAGCCGCTTTTCCTGGCCCGCAACACCGACGGCACGATCGATTTTTATATGAACTGTGTCGTGGGGCTGGTGCACAAATACTATGGCGACGACCTGCTCCGCGATCTTTTTGCCACATGGGACGGCGATCTCCGGGAGAGCCAGCTGGACGATCTGACATGGCTCTACCTCGAAAGCGCGGTCTATCTGCTGGAGCTGCCCCGCCGCCCGGTCCTTTCCGAGCTGCGCCGGGCCCACGCGGACTATTTCTTCGGCATCCAGTACAAGCTTTCGCGGCAGGAGTGGATGGCAAAAAATCAGCTGGTCTACACCATGCAGGCCGACCGCTGGCGCACCGTACAGGGCAGGCATCCGCCTGTGATGACCCCCTACGAGAGCCGGCTGGCAGAGGCACTTTCCCCAGCCCAACCGCCCCAGCCCGGCCAGCTCAAGGGTGAGCTGCTGGGCCTGTTTGCAAGGTTTGCCCTGTTTGACGGCAAGATCCGGCACAGAGCGGGGCTTCATCTGCATCTGGAGGGACTGCTGGCCTCTCTTGCCACCAAAACGCTGCCCACCCAGATGATCAAGACCGACCGTCTGACCGTGGAGCACTCCGGTTCTGTGGAGGCGGGCGGCTCCGGCCCCACGGCAGACAAGCGGCTGGCCCACATCACCCTGCGGCAGAATGCCGCCGAGGACCGCGCCTACATTGAAAGCTGCTTTGGCCGTTCCCTCTATCCGCCCGAGCGCCTGCGCAAGGCCGAGCAGGCGCTCTGCACCGGGGCGCACCTGGGGTGCCGCCTCTGGTTTGCCTCCGGCGTGCCCAGCCCGGAACAGGCCCCCACACCGGAGGCAAAGCACCTGGCCGAGCAGGCTCAGCTGCAGGCCGACCGCAACCGCGCCTACTACGCCAAAAACCGGGCGCTTCACCGCAGCGTGGTGCTCCGGCTCACCGAGCAGATCCGCAACTGCATTCTGGTCCACCAGCAGCCCAATGCCCGGATCGCCCGCAGCGGCAATCTGGACCCGGAGCGGGTCTGGCGCGCTCCCCTTCTGAACGACAGCCGGGTGTTCCGCTGTGCCGAGGAGGAGAATCAGCCCTCCTTCACCGTGGACCTGCTGCTGGACGCGTCGGCTTCCCGGCTCCACTGTCAGGAGGTCATTGCGGCGCAGGGCACGATCCTGGCCCAGAGCCTTACCGCCTGCGGCATCCCGGTGCGGGTCAGCAGCTTCTGCAGCCTGCGGGGCTATACGGTTCTGCGGGTGCTCAAGGGCTTTGCGGACAAAAGCCTGCAGGGGATCGACCAGTATTTTGCATCGGGCTGGAACCGCGACGGCCTTGCCCTGCGGGCGGCAGGCGATCTGGTCAGCTTTGACCCCGGCCCCGCACCCCGGCATCTGCTCATCCTGCTGACGGATGCTTCCCCCAACGACAGCCGCCGCGTACCGCCCAGCCCGGAGCAACCGCTGGGTTGTGATTACGGCGGCTCCTACGGTGTGGACGATGCCGCCGCCGAGGTGCGCACCCTGCGGCGCAATGGTCTGCGTGTCTCTGCCGTGTTCATGGGCGAGGACAGCTCCAGCCACGATGCAGAACGCATCTACGGCAAAAATCTCGCCCGCATCCGGGGCATGGATCAGCTGGCACGCGCCGCTGGGCGGCTCATCCAGAATGAGATCCGGGAGCTGGGCGATTGAATCCTGCCACCACAAAAGGCTTCTCCGACGGGAGAAGCCTTTTCCATTTACAACCAATCCGTTTGTCAGCATCCCCGAATTTCCAAAATATTTTGGTTTTTGTCAAACTTATAGTTGTATTTTGTTGTCGTCTATGCTATAATGCAGGCAGAGAACAACCGATGGATGGTTTCCGACACATCATCCAAAACCAGAGAGGAGACCCGCTATGGATGCCAGCCGCTATTTTGAAGAGATGCACCGTGCCATGTCCGCACAAAAAAACAATTCTTCCCTGCTCCTGACCGTCAAGGTACAGGACCTGGGCGGCGCTGATGCCTATCTGGAGCTGCGGCAGTCTCCCAATGGCCGCGCCCGGGTGTTTTACTCCACCATGGGCCGCCGCAACCTGAACTTCCAGCTGTTCCGCAAGGGCTGGCAGCTCTGCCACAACGCATCCGGCGAGATGACAGGGCAATTCCCCACCCGGGCCGAAAACCTGTTGGACAGTGCGGACTTTTCCGCCTGCATCCGGGACGATGCTCTGGACACGGCCCGTACTGAGATCATTCTGCGGGAGCTGCGCCGCGCGGCAGGCACCTCCCGCTCCTGCCTGCCTCAATCTGCCCGGGAAGGTGCCATGATCACCGTGGAGAGCTTTGTGGGCCGGGGCGGCGAGTGGAACTACTGGTCTACCCGTGCCGCCGACTGCCTGCCCATTGCGGCCATTCTCTGCTGGCTGGGCGATTTTCTGGCCGGAACAGAGCGCCGCACCCTGCAATCCAGCCCTGAGGCCATGGCACTGGCCGCCCGCTGGCAGGCCGAACTCGCCTCCCCCTTTGCGCAGCCGGCTGACTGCGTCCAGCGTCCTGCCCCCACGGTTTCACCTTCCGCGCCCCGCCGTGCCGCGCAGCAGGTGCAGAACCCCCGCTGGCAGAGCATCCTTGCCGTGCTTGCAACCGTATAAGAGCAACAGGCGGTGCCGAAAATTTCTGGCACCGCCTGTTGTTTTCTGTTTTACTGTGCGGATGCGGCATCCACCACATGGCCCACCAGCACAGAGGTGGTCACTGTGCCCACACCGCCGGGCACCGGGGTGACAGCCTCCACGATGGGTTCTGCCTCATCAAAGCGCACATCGCCGCAGAGCTTGCCCTCTTCATTGACGTGGATGCCCACATCCACCACGACCTGACCTTCCCGCAGGCAATCGGCCCCGATGGCTCCCCGCCTGCCCATGGCGACCACTAGCACATCGGCCTCCCGGCAGAGGGCGGGCAGGTCCCGGGTGCGGGAATTGCAGAGGGTCACGGTGGCGTTTTCCCGATCCAGCATCATGGCGGCGGGCTTGCCCACCACCAGGCTGCGGCCCACGACCACGGCCCGTTTGCCGGACAGCGGCACGTTGTAGTATTTCAGGATCTCAAGGCAGGCCTGCGCCGTGCAGGGCGGATAGCCGATGGGCATATTGGTGAACACACCGGCCATCGAGCCGTCCGTGATGCCGTCCACGTCCTTTTCCGGGGCAAGCGCCTCCTGGACCCTGCGGTCATCGAACCGCTTTGGCAGGGGCCGGAAGATCAGGCACCCGTGAACCGATGCATCCCCATTGATCTGCCGGATCACATCCAGCAGTTCCTCCTGCGTAACATCTTCCGCCAGATGGAACTGCCGCACCTCCACGCCAACCTTACCGCACCGGGTGACGATCCCCTTTTCATAAGAAATGTCATCCTCCCGCGCGCCGACCCGTACCACAGCCAGCGTGGGCACGATGCCCTTTTCCTTCAGCGCGGCACAGCGCGCGGCGTTTGCTTCGTTCATGGCAGCCACCACGGGCGCACCCTTCAAGATCTGAGCCATTTTCTTCTCCCCTCACTCATTTGATACAGTCTGATAGACCCTGTCAGCCCGCGGCACAAACTCGGCCAGCAGCTGTTCCGCTCTGGCCTCCAGCGCATCCGCATGGGCCTTGTCTGCCATCAGGCGGGTGTTGACCTTCACGTTCAGCCCCGCCGCCTGCATGGCTGCCTTGCAGAACAGCGCCGCGCATCCGGCATCGGAACGGGCCAGCACGCTGCCCTTTTCGGCGTACTCTGCGGCCAGTGCGATACCCTCACCGCAGGCAGTCATCACCTCCAGCGGCACGGCGCAGGCCCTGCCCAGTGCCTTTTCCAGCACCGCGGCCTTGTGGGCCTGCTGTTCCGGGGTCTCCTTCGGCAGCTTGTAGGCCGCCGCCACGGGCAAAAAGGCCTCCGCGTCGGCCTGTACCAGCGCTTTCAGCCGCTTGCGCAGGGCCTCGGCCCGGACATTCAGGGCAATGATGTCCGCTTCCACGGCAGCATATTTCTTTTTGCCCACGGTCAGGCTGCCCACCATGCTGCCCAGCGCCACACCGGCCGCGCCCACCAGCGCCGAAGCGCCGCCGCCGCCCGGAGCCGCCGCCTTGCTGGCCAGCTCCTCCAGAAAACCTTCACAGCTCAAATTCATCAGTTCCACGATATACTTTCCTCTCTGTTACAAATCCATCCAGCTGCCGGTCCCGCCCATCTGCAGCCGCTTCCGGCACCCGCTGGGCCTCAAAGGCCACGCCCAGCGCCACGGCGTTCCGGCACCTGGGCAGATAGCGGTCATAGTAGCCCTTGCCCATGCCCACCCGGCGGCAGGCCGCATCAAAGGCAGTGCAGGGCACCAGCACCAGATCAAGCGCCTCCGGCCGGATGAGCGCCGCCCGTTCCAGAACCGGTGTGCGGATGCCGTAAGCCCCCACCTCCCAGCCGTCCGACCCCGGTACGGCGGCGGTCAGGGTAAAGTTTTCCCCACAGACCGGATAGGCCACCGTTTTGCCCAGCCGGGCCGCCTGCTCTGCCAGCACAGCAAGATCCACCTCCCCGCCAAAAGCGGCGTAGAGCAGCAGATTCTCTGCCTTTTGGAAGCAGGGCATGGCCAGAAGGCGGGCACAGATGGCTGCATTGGCCGCCGCTCTCTCTGCCTGCGGCAGACCCCTGCGGGCCATGATGCCCGCCCGGCGCTGCGCTGCTTTCCGGTCCCGGATCTCCATTGACACTTCTCTCCCCTGAAATTTTATACCCACTCAATATATCATATCTGAAATGCGGAAGAATTGCAAGAGCATGGCTGGAAAATAACCGCAAAATAGGCTATAATGGTGCAGAACAAACCAAAAAGGAGAACGATTATGCTCATTTATCTGCTGCGTCACGGCCAGACGGAGTACAACGCGCAAAAACGATATCAGGGCCAGCGGGACATCCCCCTTTCCGCCGCGGGCATCGCCCAGCTGCGGCAGGCAGATTTTGCACCGGAGGTGGTCTATGTCACCCCGCTGCAGCGCACCGCCCAGACGGCGCGGGTGTTCTTTCCCGGGGCAAAGCTCATTCCGGTGGACGGGCTGAAGGAGATGAACTTCGGCCGATTCGAGGGCCAGACCTTCGTACAGGTGGAGCAGGACCCGGAATATCTGGCATGGGTGCAGGAAAACGAGCACGCTGCCCACCCGGACGGGGAGCGCAGGAGCGATTTCTGCAACAGGGTGTGCAAAACGCTGGCCGACCTCATTGACAAGGCCCTTGCCGAAGGGCAGGAGCGGCTGGTCATCGTGGCCCATGGCGGCACCCAGATGGCCGCACTGGAGCGGTTTGGCGTGCCCCGCCGCAGCTTTCACGACTGGTGCGGCCCCAACGCGGGCGGCTATGTGCTGGATGCCCGGGACTGGCCGGAGCAGCACATCCTGCACCTGGTGGAGACCGTGCAGTACACAAAGGAGAACGGATGATGGAACAGGGCCTGCTGCATCTTTACTGGGGCGACGGCAAGGGGAAGACCACCGCCGCCATGGGCCTTGCCCTCCGCGCACTGGGCAGCGGCAAACGGGTTGTCATCGTGCAGTTCCTCAAGGGCGGGCAGAGCGGCGAGATCCCTCTGCTGGCCCAGCTGGGGGCAAAAATTTTCCGGGGCAAGGGCGGGCAGAAGTTCGTGTTCCAGATGAACGAAGCGGAAAAGGCCGCTGCCCGGGCCGTGCAGAACGAAAACCTGACCGCCGCACTGGCCGAGCCTGCCGACCTGCTTATTTTAGATGAAGCCGGTTCGGCCTGGGAGCTGGACATGGTGGACAAAGACCTGCTCCGGCGGGCCGTTCTGGAGCGCCCCGCCGCACAGGAATGCGTGCTGACCGCCCACAAGGCCCCGCAGTGGATGCTGGATGCCGCCGATTACTCCACCGAAATGAAATGCTGCCGCCACCCCTACCAGAAGGGCATCAAGGCGCGCAAAGGCATCGAATACTAAAAATGCCCGGAGAACCGCAGCTTTCAGCGGTCCTCCGGGCGTTTTTGTGTTTACTGTTTTGCAATGATATCGCGGCTGGCCGCCAGCAGGCCAAGGGCCAGCGCAGCGCTCAGGATGTCGGCCACAGCCTGAGCCATCAGCACGCCCTGATACTGGAACAGGTGTACGCAGACCACCAGTGCCAACAGAAACACCACGCCCTGACGGCTGATGGAGAGCAGGAAGGACGGTACGATTTTACCAGTTGCCTGGAACAGCACCGTGAGCAGGAGCACCACGCCGCCAAAGGCTGCGGTGCAGACCTGCCAGCGGAGCATCTGCGCACCAGTGGCGATCATCCCGGCATCCTGCACGAAGAGCTGCATCAGCGCACCGGAATTCAGGCAGAGGATGAGGGACAGCACCACGGCGATGGAGACGAGGAAGGTCAGACAGAAGCGGATGAGCTTGCGCATCACGTCCCGCTTTTTTGCGCCGTACAGGTAACCGAACAGTGGGATGCTGCCGAACGAGAAGCCAACCAGAACCAGCTGGGCGATCATGCTCACCTTGCTGGCAATGCCCATGGCGGCAATTTTGTCGTTGCCGTAGGGCAAGAGGAACTGGTTCATCACAATGACAGTCAGGCTCTGCATCAGGTTGCTCAGCGCAGCAGTAACACCCACGCCCAAAATCTGCTGCAGCTCCCTGCCCGTGACATGGCACTGGGACAGCTTGACAGACAGGCAGCGGCTCTTTTTGTGGAGCAGCCACAGGAAGTACAGGTCGCTGCACAGGTAGCCCACAATGGTGGCAATGGCCGCGCCCCCTGCGCCCCAGCCCACTGTGGTGATGAGGATGGGATCGAGGATGATATTGATGACCGTGCCGCCGATGCTGCCGATCATGGACTGGGTGGCCATGCCCTCACAGCGGACGAGGTTGGAATGGATAAAGTTCAGCACCGTGGCCGGGGCACCAATGGCCAGCACGGTGTAATAGGCCTGTGCGTGCGGCATCGTCTCAGCAGTCGCACCCAGAATGCCCAGCAGCGGGGCGCGGAACAGCATCATCAGGGCTGCCAACACCACGCCCGTGGTCAGGGCCACATAGAAGCAGAACGAGCTGACCCGGCCGGTGCCCTCACGGTCGTCCTGTCCCAGCAGGCGGGAAATGAGTGAGCTGCCGCCCTGGCCGTAGATGTTGCCGAAGGCCATGAGGGCTGTGAACACCGGCGCACAGAGCGAAACACCCGCAATCAGCGCCGTATCGTTGGACTGCGCAATGAAAAAGGTATCGGCAAGGTTATACACCACGCTCACCATCAGGCCGAACACCGAGGGCAGCGCCATCTTGAAATAGGTGCGGTACAGATGATCGAGATCAAAAATAGAATCCATTGGTTTTTCCTCCACTTTCGTCCCTATTATAAAGGTTTTGCTTGCATTTGTTTGTGACACATGGCACAATGAAATAAAAGAAATGAGGTGAACTCATGCAGGAAATTCGTGACCCAGCCTGTCTGGAAACGCTGTACCGGAAGCTGGAACTTTCCTCCCGGACCAGAACAGCAAAACGCCCGCGCAGGAGCTTTCCTGTGCGGGCGCTGCATTTCCTTTCGTGTTTTACCGCACCAACAGCAGCAGCCAGGCGGATGCCACAGCCTGCAGGATGAGCCAGCGGGCCACGACCTGCTCATCACTCCAGCCCAGACGCTTGCGCACATGGTCGTGCAGCGGGGTCAGGGTGTTCTTGAGGATGGAGATGTGCAAAAACCGCTTGAAGCTGATCTTCAGGATGCCCAGGCTGCCGTCCACGATGAACACCAGCGCGGCCAGCAGGAAGGCGAAGGGGTGGCTGCTCTTGAGGGCCAGGACGGCCAGGAAGAAGCCCATGGCACGGCTGCCCGCATCACCCATCAGCAGGGTGGAAGGCTTGGCGTTCTGCCACAGGTAGGCCAGCAGGGCACCAATGAACACGATGCCTGCGGTGGCGTAATCCCCCAGTTCCTCCCAGTAGGCCAGCAGGAAGGTGCCGATGCTGACCACGGCAAGGCTGGCGGAAAGGCCGTCCACGCCATCGGTGCAGTTGACCACATTGATGCTGGCCCAGATCAGGACGATGATGAGGATAAGGTAAACGGCATAGGGCAGGCTGAAGCTCCAGCTCAGGAAGTTGACCTCCGTGCCGTTGAAGTTCAGGTAGGTCACGCCCGCCACAACGGCGATGACCAGATCGATCAGGCCCTTTTTGTACTCGTTCCAGGCGGTCTCGGCGGCATCGTCAAAATAGCCGGAGAGCATGGACGCAATGAGCAGGACGGTGTAGATGACATACTCTGCCTTAAAAGGCACCACGGCCAGCGTGACCAGTGCGATGCAGAGCACAAAGATGAGGCCGGAACCCCGGGCCTTGCCCTTGGAGAGTTCGCCGTTTACGGCAAACGCGCGGCCATGGTCGTGGGGGAGCTTATCGTGGAACACCGAGTCCATCAGCGCGGTCAGCGCAAATGCAAGCAGAAAGCCCAGCGCATCCACGGTGCGCGGGTTGCCAGAAAGCAGTTGAAGCATAGTTTTTTTCCTCTTTCCCGGAGCGGCAGAGGCCGTTCCTGTTCTTTCACGGCTGGATACAAATGAAGTGTATCACGGCCGGGCCAAAAAATCAATCTCTGGGGCAATGGCTACCCCATGGGCTGATGGGTTGACATTTTTCGCCCCCCTGTCTATAATGGGAAGACAAACGCCCTTTCGAGGGTATTTTTTTGTCTCACAGGAAAATCGGAGAAAAAGGAGAAGACATGAAACTTTCACTTGAACAGCTTTCGGCCCGGATGCGGCAGGGTGAGACCATCCCCTCCCGCCAGACGGCCCAGGTGGCTCTGGCGCTGAGCATCCCCTCCATTCTGGAGCAGCTGGTGGTCACTGCCATGGGATACATCGATGCTGCCATGGTGGGCCACATCGGTGCAGAAGCTACTGCTTCCATCGGCATCGTCAGCTCCAGCACCTGGCTGCTCCACGGTGTTCTGGTGGGCCTGTACACTGCCCTCTCCATCCAGATCGCCCAGTATCTGGGGGCCGACCGGCAGGATGATGCCCGCAGCGTGCTGCGGCAGGCCATGCTATTCAATGTGATCCTGGGCGTGGGAGCCGCCCTCTTTGGCCTGGGCATCAGCCCCTTTCTGCCGGGGTGGCTGGGAGCTGACCCCTCCCTGCGGGCAAACGCCACAGCCTACTTTGCCATCTGGTCAACGGCGCTGCCCTTCACCATGGCCATGGGCATGTACACCTCCATCCTCCGGGCAGAAGGCTACGCCCTGACCGCCAGCCTCATCAGCGTGCTGGTCTGTGTGCTGGATGCCATCTTCAACTTCTTCCTCATCAACCCCACCCGGACGCTGTGGGGCATCACCGTCTGGGGTGCTGGGCTGGGCGTGCCCGGCGCAGCCCTGGGCACCGCCCTGGCCACCGTGGTGGGCGGCCTGTTGGCTTTGGCCATCCTGCTGCTGCGGAAAGGCCCCCTCTGCATCCGGAAGCCTGCCCCTTGGAAGATCACCCGCTCCTGCCTGCGGAACCTGCTGTGGGTCGGCGGTCCTCTGGCGGGAGAACGTGCCGCCATCTCTCTGGCGCAGGTGGTGTTGGTGCGCATCGTGGCCGGCCTGGGTACCGTGGCCATTGCCGCCAACAGCCTGGCTGTCAACGCCGAGGGCTTGTGCTACATGGCGGGCTACGGCATCCAGAGTGCAGCCGTCACCCTCATCGGCCAGGCCGTGGGTGCCAACCGGAAGGATATGGCCAAGCGGTTTGCCTGGCTGTGCACCGGCCTTGGCATGGGGGTCATGGCCCTTTCCGGCGTTGGCCTGTGGATCTTTGCCCCCACCCTGATGAGCCTTTTCACCACCGATGCGGCTGTCATCGCTCTGGGTGCTCAGGTTTTGCGCATCGAAGCCTGGGCCGAGCCCATGTTCGGTGCCTCCATCGTGGCCAGCGGTGCCATGCAGGGTGCGGGCGACAGCACCTCCTGTTTTGTGCTGAACATATTCAGTATGTGGTGCATCCGGCTGACGCTGGCGTTCCTGCTGGCTCCCCGGCTGGGCCTGATGGGCGTTTGGGGTGCCATGTGCTGCGAATTAAGCATCCGGGGCCTGCTGTTCCTCATCCGCCTTGCCCGGGGCAAGTGGCTGGAAAAGGGCGCGCTGTCTTAAATCGAATCGATAAAAGCAAAAAAGAAAGGACGCTTTCGCGTCCTTTCTTTTTTGTTCTGTCACTCACTTCCGGCCATGCAGGATGGGAGAGAGCGGCTTATAGATCAACATGCAGATCAGGGCATCCAGCAGGCCCTTGACCAGAGTGAAGGGCATATTGAAGATGACCAGGCACTTGATAAGGCTGTTGGCAGAGGGCAGGATAGCCTGATACATGCCCAGGATGGCTTCCAGCGGCATGTGGTAGAACTTGACGTAGGCCGGGTAGGTGATGAAGTAGTTGGACGGCACACTGAACAGGGCCATGGCCACGGCACCGGCCACGGCACCGATGATGGCGTTCTTGCGGCTCTTGTGGTGCTTGTAGAGGTAACCGGCCAGTGCGGAGAACACCGCACCCAGCATGAAGTTGCACAGCTCACCCACCAGTGCGGTAGAGGTGCCCTTGATGACCACATGGAGCAGGTTCTTCATAAAGCTGATGATCACGCCGTACACCGGGCCAAGGGCAAAGGCACCCAGCAGAGCGGGCAGGTCGGAGAAGTCCATCTTGACGAAGGACGGGATGAGCATCGGGAGCGGGAACTCGATGAACATCAGGATAAAGGCCACCGCGCTGAGCATGGCGGCAACGGTCAGGTTGCGGGTCGTGTTTTTCTTCATGGTAATATTCCTCCCGGGGCGTTCTGGCCCCAAATCAAAGATTGGAAAGCCCCTTTCGCGTGGTTCGGAACCGGGAAGACAATCAAAAACGCGCCCTGCCGCAGCAAACACTGCAACAGGGCGCGTAGACAAATCGTATTGCCTGCCGTTTCTTGCATCCGGACTATACCGTTGGCCCCGGAGTCTCACCGGGTCAGCACCCTTGCGGGTGGTCGCGGGCTGTACCGCCAGTGGGGAATCTCACCCCGCCCTGAAACGAACTTTCTGGCCAAGAGTATAACGCGGCTGCTCCGCCTTGTCAACCCCTTTTTTATTTGCCCTGCACGGGCCGGATATGGTATACTGTGGGACAAGATGTTACAATTTTTGATACAAGGAGCTTTTTGCTATGATTTTTACCGTTCGTGACCTCGGGTTCGAGATCGGGCCTTTTTTGCTGGAGGGCTGGTGGGCGCTGGCTGCCCGGGCTGTCTGCGCCGCAGTCATCGTTTTTGCGGGGCTTCTGCTCGGTTGGCTGCTGCGCCGGAAGATCTTTCCCGCTCTGCAGGCCCGCAGCTGGCACTTTGCCGCCACGCCCATCCTCCTGCGCAGCTTACAGAACCCTTTGGCGCGGATGGCCTTTTACAGCGGCCTGTACCTGGCCCTGACCAGCCTGCCGTGGGCCATTCCGGGCCTGACAAAGTTTCTGTTCACGACCTATAAGATCGCAACAACCCTCCTGTTCTGCCAGGGCCTGTACAACGCTTCTGAGGTAGCCGACCTGCTGCTGGCCTCCTGCAGCCCGGAGATCCGGAGCAACAAGACCCTGCGCTCCCTGCTGGACACCACCTACAAGGTGCTGGTCATCATTCTGGGCATTGCTACCTGCGCGCAGATCGTCGGCTTCCCCATCGGCAGCATCGTAGCCGGTGCCGGTCTTGTGGGCCTGACCATCTCGCTGGCCGCGCAGGAAAGCGCCAGCAACCTGTTCAGCGGCATCGTCATCCTGCTGGACAAACCCTTTTCCATCGGCGACTGGATCACCGTGGGCAATGTGGAGGGCGAGGTCATCGACATCAACTTTCGCTCCACCCGCATCCGCTCCATGGACCACAGCGTGGTCATTATCACCAACAGCCAGATCTGCGCCTCCACTGTCCAGAACGCAGCCCTGCGCACCATGCGGCCCTATAAGTTCACACTGGGTGTCACTTACGGCACTACCCGTGCCCAGCTGGAAAAGCTGATGGCTGACCTGCAGACCATGCTGGACAACAGCCCTTACACCAACAAGGGCACCAACATCGTCCGGCTGACCAGCTTTGGCGATTCCAGCATCAACATCCTCATCTCGGCCTACCTGACCACCAACGTCTATGCCACCTTCCTGCAGCAGCAGAATGATCTGAACTTGAACATCATGGACGTGATGCAGGCAGACGGCGTGGACTTCGCCTTCCCCTCCACCAGCGTCTACATCGAAAAGAATTGAGCATACCACAACGCCCCCTGTGTACCTGCTGCGGCGCACAGGGGGCGTTTTTATCATACGTCATTTCTGGGTCCTAATCTCGATCGTTCTGCCGCCAAGATCCTCATAGACGCGGTGGGAGACAGAGAGCACCGTGCGGCCCGCGGAGGCACGGCGCAGAGCCTCCAGCACACGAGCCTCCGTTTCGGCATCCAGATTGGCGGTGATCTCATCCAGCAGCAACACGGCGGGGTCTGCGGCAGCGGCACGGGCAATGGACAGCAGCTGCCACTCGCCCTGCGAGAAGAGGCCCTCGGTGCAGACTGTGTCATAGCCCTCCGGCAGAGCCCGGATGGCAGCATCGATCCCGGCCAGTGCGGCGGCATCCTTTGCCATTTCCCCGGTGATCTGCGGGTCTCCCAGCGTGATCTGTTCCAGCACGGTGCCCGGCACGCGGGAGAAATGCTGTTCCACACAGCCGATGCAGGTGCGGCGCTCCCGGTCGGTGATGTCCCCCACATTCACGCCGCCGATGGTCACCGTACCGTTCTCCGGCTGATACAGGCCCAGCAGGAGCTTGAACACAGTGCTCTTGCCCGCACCGGTGCGGCCCACCAGCGTGACCTGCTCCCCCTGTTTCACGGTCATGGAAAAATCCTTCAGAACGTGCCGTTCCCCATAGCCGAAGGTGACGTGCGCAAATTCCACATCTCCCCGGGCAGCCTCCCTGCGCGCGGGCGGGATCGTGCGCTCCGGCTGGTCGAGAAAGGCATCGATGCGTCTGACACCCGCCATGGCCGACTGGATGGTCTGGATCTCCATGCCCAGACTCTCAATGGGGGCAAAGATGCGGGAGATGTAGTTGATGACGGCCACCGAGGTGCCCACCGACATGCCGAACAGGGTCAGAAGCTGTGCGTTCCCCGAAGCGGAGAGCAGCATCACGATGCCGACCACAGCGGCATTCAACAGCAGCACCACCGGCGAATAGACGGCATCATAAAAATTGGTGCGTTCCATGGCGGCATAGCTGTCACCGATGCACCGGTCATACCGGCGCTCCATGTAACCTTCCAGACCCAGCGCCCGGATGGTGCGGATGTTGTGCAGGGTCTCGGGCACCTGCCTGGAGACAGCGGCGACCGCGCGGCGGTTGTCCAGCTGCGCGGCCAGCATCCGCTTCTGGACGTAACGGGTAAACACGGCAAACAGCGGCAGCACCAGCAGCAGGATCAGCGCAAGGCCGGTGTTTTTCACCGCAATGACCCCCATGATGGAGACGATGCGGCAGGCATCTGCCGCCATGCTGATGATGCCGGAAGTAAACAGGGCTTCCACTGTGTCCACATCGCCCGAAAAGCGGGCGGCCACCTCGCCGGGGTTCTGCTCTGCCAGTGTACCGGCGGGCAGGCGGCTCAGCTTCCGGGACATCTCCGAGCGCAGGGCATGGGTCATCCTCTGGCCAAAGAACACCAGCAGGCTTTCCTGCGCCGAGGTGAGCACACCTTCCAGTGCAAGACTGCCGAAGTAGAGCAGCACGGCCAGAAAGGACAGCGGGAGGCCCGCGGTCAGACGGTCGATGACCCGGGCCAGCAGCAGGGGCGGCAGCAGGGATGCCGCCACCGAAGCTGCCACACACAGCACCGTGCCCACCGTGAGAAGGCGGTGCGAAGCCGCTGCCATCCGGACGGCAGCAAACACGCCGTGATCATTTTTCTTTTTCATGCGCCCTCTCCCCCTTTCAGGCCGGTCTGGCTTTCATACAGCTGGCGGTAGACCGGAACCGCTGCCATCAGCTCCTCGTGGGTGCCAACGGTGGTTCTGCCGCCCTCCATAAAAATGATCTGCTGCATCTGCGGAAAATGGTACAGCCGGTGGGAGATCAGGAACACCACCTTATCCCTGGCATACGCCTGCAGCTCGGCAAAGATCGCATCCTCGGTACTGCGGTCCAGTGCCGAGAAGGGGTCATCCAGCACCAGCACCGGGCGGGGATGGGCCAGCGTCCGGGCCAATGCCAGACGCTGTGCCTGCCCGCCGGAAAGGCGGGTGCCGCCGCTGCCGATGACCGTCTCCGTGCCCTTTTCCATGGCCAGCACTTCCTCCTTCAGGGCAGCGGCTGCAAGCCACGGCATGGCATCCTGTTCGCTGCCGCAGAGGACATTATTCTGCACGGTGTCGGCACTCAGTTCCGGGTCATGGCCCAGATAACCGACCGTGGCGGCGATCTGGCGCGGGGTCAGGGCGGAAAGCTCTCTGCCGCCAAAGCAGACCGAGCCTTGATAGGGCGCTTCGCAGAGAAATACGCGGCCAAGGGTGGATTTTCCGCAGGCGACCGGGCCGGTGATGCCGATGATATCGCCGGGGTGGGCCGTCAGGCTCAAGCCGGAAAAGACAGGCTCTTCGCCATAGGAGAAGGCAAGTTCCTTCAGCGTCACATCCTGTGCCGCCGGGATCTGCAGGGCATCCAGCTGCTCGGGCGTTTTCATCAGGGGTCTGATGCGCTTCCAGGAGACCTCTGCCTTTTGCACCGCGTTGAAGAGCTTGGCCACCTTGGAGGATTTTACCACCAGCTTGGTGAAACAGGAAAGGAAGGTGGTGAAGGCGGCGATATCCCAGCTGCTCCAGCCGGTGCCCAGCACATTCTTTGCGCCGAACCACAGGATGAAGAGGGTTCCTGCCTCGGATGCCGCCAGATAAAGCGGCGGCAGAGCGGACTGCCACACGTTGTTCCGCACGGCAGTCTTTTCGTAAAGGCTCAGGGCCTCCTCGTATTTTTCCATCCGGGCCTCCTCGCAGCCGTAGATGCGGTAGGTCACGGCATTCCGGGCACGGTCCAGCGTGGCACTGCTCAGGGCACCGGCAGCCTTTTTATAGGCCGCACCGGCGCGCTGCACCGGCTTTTTCATCCCTGCCGCGCAGACATAGGACACGGGAGTAAAAAGCAGTCCCAGGATCGCCAACCGCCAATCGTACACCAGCAGCATAACCGCATAGCCCGCCAGCGCCACACCGGTGTCGAACACCTCTGTGGTGAACTTGCGCATTCCCTCCACGCAGTCGTCCACATCGGAGATGGCCTTGGTCATCAGCTCACCGGCCCCCTCTTTTTCCAGCGCGGCCCGGCTCTGCCGCACCAGATTGGCGTACAGGATGCCCTTCATCCGGCGGTTGATGTTGTTGGCAAAGCGGCGCACATAAAAACGTTTGATGAAGCGCGCCGCCTGCACCAGCAGTGTGACTGCAATGTAGGCCAGCACCAGCAGCGCCATTTGGGCTGCGGCTTCACTGCCGCCCAGGATATCCGCCAGGCACTGGGCCAACCGGCCCTCGAACCACGGCGCGGCCAGCAGACCGATGTTATAGACAAGGCCCGAAAGGGTCACAAGGAGCAGCGGGAACCACTCCACCCTGAAATAGGAGAGGACCCGGTCCGGGCGGAACGATTTATCTTTTTTCATGGGGCATTTTACCTCCTGTGGGTGTTCCATTCAGTATACCACGGTACAAAAAGCATCTGGACAGCTTTGTTCAGAAAAAAGCCATGACAGCAGGAACAAAATGCAAGATCATTGCAATGGTCACCGCTGTCATGGCGATCGGTTTTCTTTGTATGAAAAATGCTCCCGTCGGCAGGATCTGCATTGCAGTGGTGTGGGTCTGCCATCTTCTGTATTTCACCTTGCGGGTCAAGACCATCAAGCCCACAGAGCAGACTCAGGAAAGTGCAGAATAGATCCCCCCGGGATCCCATCAGATTGCGGGCACCCATAGCCCGCAGGGATACAGTTACGTTCTTATCGGTTCACGAAATTCAGCGCCAGCACGAGCAGCAGCATGTGTACCGGGTAAAAGGCGTAGCAGGCATACTGGAACGGTTTGCTGTGGCAGCCCTGCCGCCCGCGATACAGCCAGATGGGCACCAGCGCCAGCAGTGCAAGCCCCTGCTGACACAGCTCAAACTCCATGCCGAACAGCCGGATGGGGTACATCAGCCCGCCCAGAAGCACCACGTTGATCCAGTACAGGGTCAGCACCTGTCCCAGCAGGCACCACCATTTCCGGCCCCGGAAAATGTAAAAAGCGAACACGGTCAGCACACCGGCACCGTAGTAATCTGTCATGCCCAGCGTTCCCAGCAGCGCCCCTGCTGCTGCCACTGCGGCGCACACCGGCAGCGAGACCCAGAGCTTTTGCTTTTTGCGCACCGTTTCCATCAGATGCACCCCCAGAAGCCCCAGCAGCAGCGTCCAGATCACGTTCTGGTGCACCGGGTAGAACCATGTCCCGCCATACATCAGATCAAAGGGCACTTCCGAAAGCAGTGCAAACAACAGCAGCCGCAGTGCATAACGCTTCAGATTCCGGGTATGAAAGTAGCCTTCCACTGTCATAAATGCAAAGATCGGGAACGCCAGCCGCCCGGCACAGGTCAGCCAGTCCTGCGCCGGCAGAAGGGTCGCCCACAGGTGATCCATCAGCATCAGCGCCATGGCAATGATATGAAGCGCTGCTGCACTCAGGTCAATGCAATTTGCGGCAGCGGAACGAATCGGTTTGGTTGACATGTTCATACCTCGTCTTTGTCTAAATTCAGTTGCTTTATCTGGAATACGAACGACTCCCTCCAAGAATTGCAGCCCCGGCAGTTTTTTTCCGCCGGGGCTGCAATTCTTCATCGCTTATCCCTCCGGTTTTGCACCGGCCATTTTGGATACGGCAAGCATCCAGGGCAGCTTCTGCCATTTGCTCTGCCTGCAAAATGGGGGATGCAGTGCACCCGCCCCGCAGGCGGAAAAATGCTCCCGCAGCAGCCTGCGGGACAAATTCAGAAAGGGTGGCTTGCCTGCCTGCCCATGGAGACGTAAGCACAAAAGCAGGAATGCGGGAAAGGGCAAAGGACGGTTTCGGCGAAGAAACGTCTGGCGGTGGCGGAAAAGCCGAACGCAAGATTTTTTCAATTATGCTGGCTCGTAAGGTGAACCGGACCGAAACTTCCTTGCGGAACTGTGCAGCGTTATCGTTCATCTGCACCTGAACCGGCAGCCGCGTCCCCGGCGCTTGCCGCACCCAAAATGGCCGGTTGACGGCGTGTCACCCTTTGGCGTTTTCCAGATAGGTCTCAAACGCTTCGGCAAAGCTGGCGTTCACATCAAAGGGAACTGCATAGTCCACCCGGGAGGTCACAAGGCACAGGTCGATCCGGTTGGAGGTCTCGTCCGCCTGCCGGTTCAGCTTGCCCAGAGCAGCGTGGATGACCTTGCGGTCATAGTTGATGGTGGTCACCCGCTTCACATCACAACGGTAGGCGATCTGGTTGCCCTCCGCATTGAAACGGTAGCCGGTACCGCCGCCAGAAAGCAGCTGCTCGGAGCTGCGCAGGTCATTCATTCGCTTGAAGGTGCGCGCCACGCTCTGCCGCGCAGCGTTCAGGCTGACCTCGCTGTCCATATCCATGTCCAGCGCATCCTTTGCCTTGCGGATGGCAGCGAACAGGCGGCCCTTCTCCTCCAGCAGATAGACCATGAACCGGGCAATATCGGTGATCTGCTGGGCATATTCAGTCTGGGGCAGGTCCAGGATCGTCTCGTCCTCAGCCTCTGCCATGACCTTGTGGCGCAGATAGGTGTTGGCCACATTCGTCACGTTGGAATCGCAGTCCAGAATCCCCTGGGCCTCGTCCAAAAGGGCCTGCAGCTTATTCTGATAGCGGAATGCTTCTTTCAGATTCATTGTATCCACCTCGTTTTTTCTTGGTCGCTGTGCGTTCCCGTCTGTTTTCCTCTATTGAACCATATTTTCCGGCAAAGCACAAGCCGCCCACCCAAAAGTGCATCAAAATGCAAAGCGCCCCAACATGTTCTTTACTACACGTTGGAGCGCTATTTTCTGGAGCAGGATACGGGACTCGAACCCGGTCAAGGGCTGCCGCAGGAGGATATGCCGTGGCATTTTTGACGAAAATACGCCGTTTTGAAAAACTGATATTCACCGGTGGCGTTTGATGCTCACGCTTTACCAGAAAAAGTGGGTTACTAAAGTGGGTTACCGCAATATTTTCTGAAGCACTGATTCCAGCGCGGCAGTGGTCTCCTTTTCCTCGCCCTCGATCAGATGGGCGTAGATACCGTAAGTATCCATTTGGCGGGAGTGACCGACCAAGGGCTTTACAGCACCTTCCGGTAGCGTCTTGGCCATGCTCACAAAGGTATGCCGCAGATTATATGGAGGAACGTAGGAAAGCCCGTTGACCTCACAGTAGCGCTTCCAACGGTGTCGGAAGGTGTTCTCTGAGTTGATGCCGAACACTGAGTCTGACCCACCTGTCAGCAGACGCTGCGCGGCCAGAATCTCCTCCGCCGTCGGAGTCAACTGCACCGCACGAAGGGCGTTGTCATTTTTGCCCCGGGTCACTTCCCCTCTGGAATTGATGGCCCGGTGAATCTGGATTACAGAACCTTTTACGTCCCTCCAACGCAGGCCGATCATCTCCCCCGGGCGCATCCCGGTGACCGCGCTGAACCGGTATGCGTTGATATAAGGATCTGGCACGGTCATCCCACGCCACAGGGTGGTATCAATGGCAAAGAGAATTCTCAGATCTTCCGGTTGCAAGATGGTCTTTTCCCTCGACCTGGCCCCCTTCGGCACGTGTAGCGATTCCGGGTATAGCGTGGACATTTTGCCCAGTCTCATCCACTTGCAGAACGCCCGGAGATCAGCGCACATGGAACGGAGATATTTTCGACTCAAGCCACCCGCATAGCCACGGTTCACCGCAGTCTGCATCTGTGCCTCGGTCAGATCTTCAACCCGGCGGCGACCGATTACCGGTTTAACCCAAACTTTCCAGCGGCTTTCTACCGGTTCCCAGTTCGAGCGGCTGGTCGTCAGCTTCAGTTCCCCGATCCATTGCACGTAAACATTCTCCACCAGCACCCGCGTATTTGCGATGCCGTCATCCAGCCAGGCATCGGCTTTGCGATTTGCCTCACGCTGTCCCGTCCTGCCCGGTGTAGCTGACGTGAACGCTCTCCGCTCCCCGTTCTTCTGCACTTTGATCTGCCAGCGCTGTTGCTTTTCCATCCAGACAGCCGTATTTGTTCTTTTTCCCATATAAACACCTCCGAAAGACAGGTACACTTTGACAAGCCCAGCCGGAGGTGCTACAATACAGATGTCTGGTCTGTGTATCACCTTCCGGGTGAGCCTGATCTATCTAAACGCTCTCGGTGCGCCAACACCGGAGGCGTTTTTGCATTTTCAGGCACGGGCAGCAGGTCGCTACCCACGCAACAAAATTCTAGTTGTTTGCAACATTCAGTCGCATACAAACCTGCGCAACGTTTGTAGTCACGAAAAAGTGAGTGTTCATGCGGGTTTTTAGGCAAAACATACTGAAACATACTCAAACCCTTATCCTGACCCTGAATAGAAGAAAATAAGAATATATACACGCGCGAGTGCGCTTGATGCACGCCCGCGTAAGGTTTATAAGAATTTCTGTATGCTTTGTTTCAGGTTGCCCACGCCCCGGGAGGGAGGTCAGTAGACCTTCCGGCACTCGATCACCCGGCCCAGAACCTGCACCGGCGTTTTCTTCAGGTCATACACCTGCGGCTGGTGCACCGGGTTGGAGCTACGGGGTGTCAGGATCACAAGGTTCCCCTCCTGCCGGAAGGTCTTTACCGTGGCCTCGTCGCCGTTCACTAGCACCACCGCGATCTCGCCATTCTCCACTTCAGGCTGCTCGCGCACCAGGATCTGATCGCCATCATTCATCCCCGCAGCGTTCATGCTATCGCCCCGGATGTTCAGCCAAAAATATTTTGCACCGTCGGTCTGCCGGATCGGAATATAACCCTCAATGTTCTCCTCGGCATACATGGGCAGTCCCGCCCGGACTGTCCCCAGCAGCGGCGCTACCTGTGCCACGTTGCACGGTGTAGCTCCCACTCTCTGCTTCCAGTCAGCGCTCTCGTGGCTTTTCGCCACGGGGGCGTTTTTGTTTTCATCGAGCAACTGGTCAACCGTAATATGGAAATAATCCGCCACTTTTTGTAGCTGCGCCACCTGCGGGGTTCGCCCCAGGTTCTTCCAGGTTGACACCGTGCCCTTACTGATACCCAGCTCTATGGCCACGGCAGAGGGGCTTTTTCCCACGGACTTGCAAAGCTGGCGATACTTGTCATAAAACATAGTTTACCTCCATAGACTTTGTGCAAATCGTCAAAGTTCAATAAAATGCACTTTTAGGGCTTGAAAAGTCTACTCGGATGAACTATACTGTGCACAGCGGTTCACGAAAATAGACTTTAAGCTCAACTTCACAACCTGAGTATACCATAAGGGTTTATTTTTGTAAACACTTTTTTGCAAAGAAAGGAGTACATTTACATGAACCTATCCTGGCAAGCTGAGGTTTTCGCGATGATGAAGGACAACAACATCAGCCGCAGCGACCTCGCCGAAGCCGCAGGTGTCACCCCAGAGTACGTCAGTATGGTGCTGAACAAGCGGCGCAACCCCGCAGGCGCGGAGAACACCTTCAGAGCAGCCATCCAGAAGCTGCTGACCGAAAAGGAGTGACCGCCATGACACCGAGCACGCCACTGGGCAGCTTTCATCAGAGCCCCTTCTGGCGGCTGCGGGCAAGATTCCGGGACTACGGGCTGTTCGATTCCGAGCTTGCACAGGCCACCGGGATCGCCCAGTCAACTCTCAGCCGCCGGATGCGGGGCACGATGCCCTGGACATCCGACGAGATCAAGACCATCTGCCGGGTGCTGAACATCCCGCAGGAGCAGGTCGGGGCTTACTTCTTCCCCGACATCGAAAAGGAGGAATCACAGTGAAAAAGATCACGATCACCGGCAGCATTGCGCTGCTCGCTCTCATCGGGGCGGTCAAGGTGGCGCAGGGAGCCTGCACGGTCGCAGCACACGCCCTGACCCAGTGGGGCAGCTGGAGCTCGACAGAAGCTGCCCAGGCGGCTCCGTTCCTGGTATTTGCCCTGGCTGCAGGCTTGGCCTTATCGTTACACAGCCTGCTGACTGACAATGAGCGGTACAAGCGCCAGAGCTACGGCAAGGTAGACTGCACAGCCTACCGGCAGAACCGCGAACAGGAGGACTGAGCATGTTTTCTGACAAGAGACGCGGAGACATCTGGTGGATGAGTGACACCCACCGCAAACCGGCAGACACCTGCCTGATCCGGAGCGCGCTCGGATTATGACCTGGTACACGGTATACGAGGCTTCGACCGAGGAGGTCATCGCCAGCGGTACCGGCCCGCAATGTGCCAAAGCCCTGGGTATGACAATGGGGGTCTTTTACAGCACAGTCAGCCATGCCCGGGCAGGCATTAGCAGCAAGTACACATTCTACGTTGAAAAGCTGAAAAAGGAGGATTTTTCAGAATGAAAACGATCAAAGTCAAGTTGACCTTCACCGAGCCGCTGCTCGGCACCTGGCCTGCCAACCCGAACGTGGCCCGCGAGTACATCGCATCCAAGGGCCCCGACGCTTCCACCATCGAGGATGAGGTGGCCGCCCTGGGCGCAGATGCCGCAGCCGATAGGGCAATGACAGTATTCCCCCGCAACGAGGCGGGGCAGCCGATCTTATACGATTACCAGCTCAAGGGGTTCTTTAAGGACTCCTGCGGTATGCTGGGGCGCATCGGCGGCAAAGACGAGAAGGGCAAGAAGAAAGCAGTGAACGAATCCGGCAAGCTGACAGCCTACAAGAAGATCATCGACGGCCTGATTTTTGTCGGGCCCCGCCAGATCCCTCTGATCCTCAGCGGAGAGATGACCGAGTGCCAGCGCCCCCTGCGGGCCCAGACAGCCCAGGGCGAACGCGTGAGCCTTGCCAACTCCGAGCAGATTCCAGCTGGTTCGACCTGCGAGTTCGAGATCACCTGCATGGACGATGCCCACGAAAAAGCGGTGATGGAGTGGCTGGATTACGGCAAGCTCCGGGGCCTGGGCCAGTGGCGCAACTCTGGTAAAGGCCGCTTCACCTACGAGATTCTCGGCTGACTGCAAAGGCATTGGGCTGCCGTGCGACGCAACGGCAAGGAAATGCCCGGCCCGGCATGGCAACGGCAACGGATGGCATTGCCCAGATATGCGACGGCAAAGCACTGCTGTGGAAGCATAGCAACGGCAAGGCATGGCGAGGCTTCGTATTGCAAAGGCAAGGCATGACTTTGTATGGCAAAGGCATTGCGACGGGATGCTTCGCTCTGCAAAGGCTCGGCATAACATGGCTTGGCGACGGCATGGCTTAGCGGCGTAAAGTAGCGCAAAGGAGATGCTTGGATTCGTGGTGCGACGCGGTGGCAAAGGCTTGGCTCTGCGCTGAACAGCAATGGCATAGCATCGCGACGCGAAGATTGGCTTAGCAAAGGCATGGCAGCGCGACGATGGCGAGGCGTGGCAATGGCAAAGATACAGCTCCGAACTGCAAAGCGTAGATTCAACAGAATCTTTTTATAAAAGGAGCATGACTATGAACTTCACACTGACTATCAGCGGCGAAACCCCAGCCGAACTGCTGGACACCCTGACCCAGCTGGGCGGCATGACCATCAACGTCAACACCTCACCCAACGGCGGGGTCGAGACCCACACCATGACCGCAGCCGAGCTTCCCCGGCACACCTCTCCGCTGCCCCAGAGCGAGCCTGTGCAGCAGCCGGACAAGCCCAAGGCGCAGACCACCGCCAAAGCCAAAAAGCCCACACGGGAGCCCGCAGTCGCCCCTGCGGAGGAGCCTGCAAACCCTACGAGTGCACCTGCCCAGAATGCGGGTGCTGCTGCGACTACGACCGCCCCTGCTGCCCCCTCTGCACCTCCGGCAACAGCGACCACCCCGGCGGTTGCAAACGGCTCCGTCACTGACCCCGCCATGCTGAACAAGATCCGTGATCTGGCCCGCAGCCTGATCGTGGCTGGCAAGCGGGCAGGGGTTCAGGCGGCCATCAAAGCCACCGGTGCTGCATCCATCCGCCTGACAGCTACACCAGCGTCTGGGAGGAGCTGCTCAAGCTGAAAGACGAGGTGGACGCAAATGCCTCCAATTAAACACGCTCTGCTGGGGGCCTCCAGCGCGGCCCGGTGGATCGCCTGTCCGCCCAGCGCCCGGGCCACCGAGAATCTGCCCGGGGAGACCAGCAAGTACGCCGAAGAGGGCACACAGGCGCACGAGGTATGTGAAACTGCGCTCCGTCACAAGCTCAAAGACTGGGAGAACGGAAAACCCTTTAACTTGCTAACCGACTGGGTGCATCAACCGACACTGACAGAGATGGTCAACGCCGCCAACCAATACGTGGAGTTTGTGTACCTCCAGTGGGGGCTTTACCTCCACCAGCCCGAGGTGTTCATCGAGCAGGAGGTGGACGTGAGCCAGTGGGTGCCCGGCGGCTTCGGCACCTGCGACTGCCTGCTGATCGGCGACGGCATCCTGCACATCATCGACTTCAAGTACGGGCAGGGCGTGCCGGTGAGCCCGGAGCGCAACCCGCAGCTCATGTACTACGCCCTCGGAGCTTACGCCCTTTTTGAGGGCATCGAGGAGGTCAGCACAGTGCGCCTGAGCATCGTACAGCCCCGGATGCAGGAGGAGCCCCAGACCTGGGTGGTTTCCCTGGCCGACCTTCTCACCTGGGCACGGGAGGTGCTGCAGCCTGCCGCTGAGATGGCATGGAAGGGCAAGGGCGAGTTCTGCACCGGCCCCCACTGCCGCTTCTGCAAGGCACACCCCGCCTGCCGGGCATGGAAGGACAAGTACGGCCCGCTGGCCGGATTTGAGCCTTACCCGGAACCCGCTACACTCTCTGACGAGGAGCTGGGCGAGTGGCTGCAGAAGCTGGAAGGTCTGGCCGCCTACGCCAGGGATCTGGAAGAGTACGCCCAGCAGGCGCTGATGGAGGGCCGTGCCCTGCCCGGATGGAAGCTAGTACAGGGCCGCAGCACCCGCAAGTGGACAGACCAAGATGCCGCCTTCCAGCAGATGCAGGCGGACGGCATCGACGAGGCCATGCTGTACACACGCACACCCATCTCCCTGACCGTGGCCGAGAAGATGATCGGCAAAAAGAAGTTTGCCGAAACCATGTCGGCCTTTATCACCAAGGCCCCGGGGACTCCCAAGCTGGCACAGGCCAGTGACCCCCGCCCCGCCTACGATCGTTTAGAGGGCTTCAAGCCCGAGGAGGACTAACCATGAACACCAACGAAGTTATCATTCCCTGCCGTCTGTCTTACGCCAACATCTGGGAGCCCAAGCAAGTGAACGGCACCGGCGACCCCAAGTACAGCTGCTGCCTGCTCATTAAGAAGAGTGACACCAACGCCCTGGCCGCCATCCGCAAGGCCATCGAGGCCATCAAGACCGACCCCGCATCCCTGGCAAAGTGGGGTGGCAAGCTGCCGCCCAAGCTGAAAGAGCCCCTGCGTGACGGCGACGAGGAGAAGGACGACGAGAACTACGCAGGCTGCTGGTTCATCAACGCCAACGCCAACGCAGACCGCCGTCCCCGGATCATCGACCGGGCCTGCAACGAAGTGCTGGATCAGGACGAGGTGTACAGCGGCTGCTACGCCAAGGTCAAGGTCGGCTTCTTCTCCTACAGCGCCAGCGGCAACCGGGGCATCGGCGCAGGGCTGGAAGTCATCCAGAAGATCCGCGACGGCGAGCGCCTGAGCGGAGGCAACAACCTGGACGGCTTCGAGGTGCTGACCGACGAGGACGACGATTTTCTGAACTGAGTATCACCCACCGGAGGCTCCGCACAACGGGCCTCCGGCCTTTTTGAAAGGAGGCAGCCGTGAAGAAACCGATCATCACGGTGGATATAGAAACCTACTCGCCGCAGGACATCGCCAAGGTCGGTGCCTACCGATACGCCCAAGACCCAGACTTTCAGATCCTGCTGCTGGGCTATGTCAACGAAGATCTGGACACTCCAACGGTCATCGACCTGACAACCTGGCCAGACACGGCACATTTCCTTCGGGAGCAGCTGCCGTGGCTGCTGGATGCCAGCTACACCAAGCGGGCGCACAATGCTGCGTTTGAGTGGTGGTGCTTGTCGGAGGCCATGGGCCTGAGCTGGGGACAGCGGGTGCTCTGGCTGCAGCAGTGGGAATGCAGCATGATCCACGCCCTCTACTGCGGCCTGCCCGCCCAGCTGGGTGCGCTGGGTCAGGTACTGCAGCAGCCGGAGGATGCCCTCAAGATGAAAGAGGGCAAGGCGCTGATCACTTACTTCTGTAAACCCTGCAAGCCCACAAAGCGCAACGGCGGGCGCACCCGCAACTTGCCTCAGCACGACCCCGATAAGTGGCGGCTGTTCTGCAGGTACAACGGTATGGACGTGATCGCTGAGCGGGCCAACGACCGGAAGCTGGCTCCCTGGCCGGTTCCCGAGAGCATCATGCAGCAGTGGCGGGAGGATGTGGAGATGAACGCCCGGGGCGTGGCTGTGGATATGGCCCTGGTAGAGGGAGCCCTCGCCTGCTCTGCGCTGATCACGGAGGAGCAGACCGCCGAGAGCAAGACACTGACCGGGCTGACCAACCCCGGCAGCCGTGCCCAGCTCCTCGGCTGGCTCCACAACCGGGGCATAGAGCTGCCGGGGCTGACAAAAGAGGATGTGACCCACGCGCTGGCCGGAGAGCTGCCCAGCGACGTGCGCAGGGTGCTGGAGCTCCGGCAGCAGCTGGGCAAGACCAGCAACACCAAGTACGAGACCATCGCAGCCAGCGCGGGCCCTGACCACCGGGTGCGTGGCACCCTGCAATTCTACGGGGCCAACCGGACAGGGCGCTGGGCCGGGCGGCTGCTTCAGGTGCAGAACCTGCCCCGCACTTACCTCGACCATCAAGCTGAGTGGCGCAGCATTGTAAAGCTACACGACCCCGAAGCGTTAGCTCTGCTGACCGACAATGTGTCCGACACTCTGAGCCAGCTGATCCGCACAGCGCTGGTGCCCGGCAAAGGGTGCACCTTCGTAGATGCCGACTTCTCGGCCATCGAGGCCCGGCTGATCGCATGGCTGGCTGGTGAGGAGTGGGTGCTGGACGTTTTCCGCACCACCGGCAAGATCTACGAGGCCACCGCAGCCCGCATCTTCGGTGTGCCCTTCGACAGCATCGTCAAGGGCAACCCCAACTACAAGTACCGCCAGCGCGGCAAGGTGGCAACGCTGGCCCTGGGCTACCAGGGCGGTGTCGGGGCCATGAAACGGATGGGCGGCGATCAGCTGGGCCTGGACGACGACGGCCTGATGGACATCGTCCGGCGCTGGCGCAGGCAGAACCCCAGCATCTGCAAGCTCTGGGATACGATGCAGAAAGCCGCCGTGCACACCATCCGCACCGGCAGGACTACCGTACCCCGAGTAGGGGTGACGCTCCGCAAGGAGCTGGCCCTCGGGTTCCCCTTCCCGTTTCTGACCATGCAGCTGCCCAGCGGGCGCAAGCTCTTCTACGCCGACCCCGGCACCACGCCGGATGACCGCATTACTTATAAGGAGTGGGACACGGGCAGCTGGCGGGAAGCCGAGACCTACGGTGGCAAGTTGACCGAGAACCTCACCCAAGCTGTGGGCCGGGATTGCCTGGCTTTCGCGCTGGACAACCTCCGACGGGCTGGGTACCAGGTGGTGTTCCACGTCCACGACGAGGTCATCATCGAGCTGCCGACCACGCAGGACGCAGAGGCCGCGCTGGACAACGTGGTACGCATTATGAGCATTGTGCCGCCCTGGGCCGAGGGGCTGCCCCTGAACGCGGCAGGCTGGTACGGTGACTTCTTTACAAAGGACTGAGGACGATGAAAAACTCCATGATTTCCGACAAGGCGGCTGTCTACGCAATCTCGAAGGAGGATGCACTGACCCGGTTGTCAGCAGAGTATGATGCCCTGTTTACGCAGAAACGCTTCGGTGATGCTCACGGCGTAGCGTTGGCAATGCGGATCATCCGCAGCTTAGATTTACACATTCTCACCCAAAAGGAATGGAGGGAGAGCAGACGATGAGCAAGACTTATCCACCCGACAACTCAGGTGTGTGCCCCTGCACCTGCGGGGCCCTGCCCTACGGTGTCGGGGTGAGGACTGACGGGACGGTCGGGCTGACCAAGTACCGCAAGAGCAGCAGGTACGCAGCCGACGGAGGCTGGTCGGTGGTCTGCACCCGCTGCGGCAGGGTCGGCGAGCGCGGCAGCACGCAGATTGATGCAAAGGCCAGATGGAACGCGCACCGCTTCCGCTATGGCCCGCTGAAGGAGGAGGACAAATGAGCGCTACACCAATTGAGATCAGCGTGGGCGGCAGCCGATGGGCATCCAGCTGGGCGCAGGATCTTATGACCTGGGAGGACTTCACCGAAAGCCTGTCGGCCCGGATGTACAACAACGCCAGCACTGAGACCCACGCCGAGTACATGGTCCTGTCCAAGGCAGAGCAGGACAAGCGCAAGGACGTGGGCGGCTTTGTGGGCGGCAGCCTGCGGGACGGCCTGCGCCGCCGCGGCTGCTGCACCGGGCGCAGCCTGATCACGCTGGACATGGACGGCTGCGCCCCCGGCAGCACACAGCAGTGGGTGGCCGCCATCAAGGCCCTGGGCACAGCAGCGGTCTATTCCACCCGGAAGCACGACCCGGAGCACCCACGGCTGCGGGCCATCTTCCCCACCGACCGCGTGATGCAGCCAGAGGAGTACCAGCCCTGCGCCCGAATGGTGGCCCAGATGCTCGACCCCACCATGCAGGTGTTCGACAAAACCACCTTTGAAGCCGAGCGCCTGATGTACTGGCCCAGCCGCAGCAGCGACAGCCAGTGGGTCTGCGAGGCCACCGAGGACGGTGACCGGATCAGCGTGGACGACACCCTCTGGCTTTACGAGGACTGGCACGACGTGCGCCAATGGCCCGCCTGCTCCGCTGAGACGGTCAAGCTGCCCGGCGGCAAGCAAGCCGACCCCGCCGCCAAGCAGGGCGTGGTGGGCGCTTTCTGCCGGACTTACGACGTGCCCGCAGCGATTGAGAAGTTTCTCCCCGGTGTGTACGTGGATGCAGGCGCAGGCCGCCTGACCTACGCCGCAGGCAGCACCACGGCGGGCGCGGTGCTTTACGACAAAGGCAACTTCATCTACAGCCACCACAGCACCGACCCCGCAGGCGGCAAGCTGCTGAATGCCTGGGATTTGGTGCGAATCCACCTCTTCGGTCAGCTGGATGCCGATGCCGCGCCGGGCACACCCGCAGCGTCCCTCCCCAGCTGGCAACAGATGCGGGCCCTGGCCGAGAACGACGGCCCCACGGCGGCCCTGCTGCGGCAGGAGACCGTAGACCACGCGATGGAGGGCTTCGAGCCGCTGCCCGAGGAGGACACCGACCCGGATAAGTGGCAGGAAAAGCTCGACCGCACCCAGAAGGGCGCGATTGCCTGCACCATTCAAAATGCTTGGCTCATCCTCGAGCACGACCCGGTGCTCAAAGGCCGGATCTGGTCGGATACCTTCTCGGAGCGGCTGCGGTGCAAGGGCCCCTTCCCCTGGAGCGACAAGACCCAGGAGCGGGACTGGAGCGACGAGGACGACGCTGGCGTGCGCTGGTATCTGGAGACGGCCTACCACTTCAGTGGGGTCAATAAAGCCGCCGACGCGGTGGCGCTGACCGGAGGCCGCCACGCCAAAGACCCGGTGCGGGAGTACCTGAGCGGGCTTACATGGGACGGCACCGAGCGGCTGGACACTCTGTTCATCGACTACTTAGGCGCGGAGGACAGCAGCTACACTCGCGCGGTCACCAGGAAGATGTTCGTTGCTGCGGTGGCCCGGTGTTTCCGCCCAGGCTGCAAGTTCGACCAGATCTGCATCCTCAGCGGCAAGCAGGGCATCGGCAAGAGCCTGCTCCTCAGCCGGATGGGCAAGGAGTGGTTCAACGACAGCATCACCAGCTTCGACGGCAAGGAGGCCCGGGAGAACCTGCGGGGTGTCTGGATCGTAGAGCTGGGCGAAATGACGGCTTTCAGCAGGAGCGAATCCGAGGCGGCCAAGCAGTTCCTGAGCCAGACGGAGGACAGATACCGGGCCGCTTATGGCCGGAGAACGGTGCAGTACCCCCGCAGGTGCGTGTTCTTCGGTACCTCCAACAGCTCCGATTTTCTCCGCGATGCCACCGGCAACCGCCGATATTGGCCCATAGATTGCAGCTACGAGCGGCGCACACGGGTCGTGCACGATGATCTGACCCCCGCAGAAGTGGATCAGCTGTGGGCCGAAGCGGTGGCCCGATTCAACGCGGGAGAGGAGCTGATCCTCCGGGATGAGCTGCAAAAGGCCGCCCTGGCAGAGCAGCAGGCGCACACCGAGCGCGACCCCTGGGAGGGCAGCATTCTCGATTTTCTGGACAAGTCCCTCCCTCTGGACTGGGCCAAGCGCACCATCGACGAGCGGGTCTGCTGGTGGGAGAACGGCCCCGCAGACCCTGCCGCTGCCACCCAGCAGCGCACCTCGATCTGCGTCAACGAGGTCTGGCGGGAGGTGCTCGACAGCACCGGAAAGGCCCCCGACCGGCAGCAGTCCAAGCGCATTGCAGCCGTGCTGAATAGCCTCCCGGGGTGGGCTCCGGGCAAGTACCCCCAGCGCTGCGGGCCCTACGGAATGCAGCGTATCTGGCGCAGAAAATCGGAGTAATTACCCGCCCAAAAACGAGCATACAGAACCCGCCGAAACCGCTTTGAGAAACATACAGAGCATACAGAGCAGGTCGGCGAAACCGAGCATACAGAGAACTCGGCAAACATTGGGAGAACCGAAGAAAACAAGAGCCGCAGCAGCGGCCAAAACATACACAACATACAGCCAACATACAAAGGCAAAAAAGTTTGTATGCACGAAAAAGTGAGCATTCATGCGGGTTTTCAGGTCAAAACATACTCAACATACGCACTTTTTCTCCTTAAAGGGAAAAATCAAAGGAAATAAGAGCGCACGCACATACACGTGAGAGCTTTATATTCTTCGCGTGAGGGTTTTATAGGATTTGAGTATGTTTTTGTATGTTTGTATGTTCAGCCCAAGCACGAAAGGAGAAACTAAAATGCCGACAAATAAGCCCCTCGAGAAGAGCATCGAAAACGTCCTGCGCAAGGCCGTGGAGGCCGAGGGAGGTTTGTGCCTGAAGTGGGTGTGCCCCGGACACAGAGGTGTACCTGACCGGATGATTCTCTTCCCCGGCGGCATCATCGCCTTTGTGGAACTCAAGCGACCCGGGGCAAAGGTCAAGGCGGGAGGATTGCAGGAGTGGTGGCGGGAGAAGATCCAGAGCTTCGGCTTCCCATGCTACGAGATCAGCACAGCCGAACACGTCAAGAACCTGGTCAGCTACCTGAGCACCCAGAGCTTCATGGCGCAGATGGCGAACGCCGACGACGCAGAGAGCGACGACTGACGCGCTGCTCTAAAAGAAACGGAGGTCAAAGCAATGCAGCAGTTTCACCCGCACCCGTATCAGCAGGCGGGCATCGAAGCGATCCTCGAGAAGCCCGGGGTGGCGCTCTGGATGGAGATGGGCCTGGGCAAGACGGTGGTCACGTTGACCGCCATCGACCAGCTGATCTACGACCGGCTGGAGATCAGCAGAGCGCTCATCATCGCCCCGAAGAAAGTAGCCGAAGCCACCTGGCAGGATGAGGCAGAGAAATGGGAGCACCTGCAGCACCTGCGCATTTCCACCGTGCTGGGCACAGAGAAGCAGCGCAAAGCCGCACTGGAAGCCCCAGCGGATATTTACATCATCAACCGCGAGAACGTCCCCTGGCTGGTTCACACACTGGGCCGGGGCTGGAACTTTGACATGGTGGTTCTGGACGAGGCATCCAGCTTCAAGAACCACGCCGCCCAGCGGTTCAAAGCCCTCAAGGCGGTGCGCCCCCGCATCCACAAAGTGGTCGAGTTGACCGGCACGCCAAGGCCCAACAGCCTGCTCGACCTCTGGGCCCAGATCTACCTGCTCGACCAGGGGGAGCGGCTGGGGCGGTATATCACCCACTACCGGCAGGCCTACTTCTGGCCCACCGAGTACAGCTACGAGCCCCGGGAGGGTGCCGCTGAGACGGTGGAGAACCGCATCAAGGACATCGTCCTGAGCTTCAAAGCCGCCGACCACCTGACCCTGCCGGAGAAGATCACCGACGACATCCCGGTGGTGCTGGACAAGCCCGCCAAGGCGGCCTACAAGAGGCTGGAGAAGAACTACCTGCTGGAGGTGGACGGCGAGACCATCACCGCCCAGCAGGCGGCCACCCTGACCGGCAAGTTGCTCCAGCTGTGCAACGGCAGCCTGTACGACGAGGACGGCACGGTGCACCAGATCCACCGGTGCAAGCTGGATGCTTTCGACGAGCTCATCGACGCGCTGGACGGCCAGAGAGCCCTCGTGTTTTACGGTTTCCGCTTCGACGAGGAGCAGCTCACCGAGACCCTGAGAACCCGCCACAAGAGCCTCAGATTCGCCGTGCTGCGCTCCGGGCAGGATGCCGCAGACTGGAACGCAGGAAAGCTGGACGTTCTGCTGGCCCAGCCCGCCAGCTGCGCCTACGGACTGAACCTGCAGCAGGGCGGCCACCACCTGATCTGGTACAGCCTGCCCTGGAGCCTGGAGCTTTACGCCCAGGGCGAGGCACGGCTCTACCGCCAGGGCCAGACCCAGAGCGTCATCGTCCACCGGCTGATCGTCAAGGGCGGTGCCGACGAGATGGTGGTCAAGGCACTGAACCGCAAGGACATCGACCAGAACAGCTTGATGCAGGCCGTCAAGACCCACATCAAGGCAGCGCAGAGAGGAGGAGACAGCAAGTGAGCATCCGGGCATTCCGCAGGCTTCCCCGCGCCCAGCGGCGGGGCTTCATCGACACAATCACCGACCCACTGACCCGCCGGGCCTTCGAGATTGTTTTTCTCGGGCCGGGCAAGGTCAGCTGGCAAAAGGCGGCACTGCTCTACGGTGGCGGTATATCCCCTGAGACCTTGCGGGTCTGGGCCTGGAAGGAACTGCAGCGCCTCTGAGGGCCGCGCAGCACCCAAGGCGGCAAAACTTCCCGCAATGCGCTCAAAAGCCCCGCACAGAAGCCCGCAGGGGCCGCTGTGCGCAAGTCATAACGTTTTCACAGCAAAACCCATGCTATGCTCTTCTGGATAACACACAGGAGGACAGAGCATGGGTTTTTCTAACGAGAGGATGAGGACAGGGCAGCTGGTGAACTGGTTCCTGCTGGACGGCCTCGAGCTGACCCCGGCGGGATACCCTGTCACCCAGGCCCTGTCCCTGCCCTTCGGGGTTGACCACCTGATCGGCTTCAACGAGCTTCTGACCTGCAAGCACCCGGAGAACGCAGGCGTGCACTTCTTCCTCGATGACTACCAGTTCGAGCGATTCTGGAGGATGCCGGAGCGGTATCTCTACGCGCTGGAGAAGTGCCCGCTGGTCATCGGCCCGGACTTCTCGCTTTACACCGACTTCCCCGCGCCCATCCAGCACTGGAACCACTACCGGAACCAGCTGCTGACCGCATGGCTTCAGCACAACGGTGTCTGCGCCATTCCCACCGCGAGCTGGTCGGACGAGGACAGCTTCCGCTGGTGCTTCGACGGCATCACCAAGGGTAGCGCAGTGGCTGTGAGCACGGTGGGATGCCTGGTGCACAAGGACGCACTGCAAGGGCTCCTGCGCGGCGTGGCGGAGCTGATCCGGCAGACCGAGCCGGAGGAGCTGCTGGTCTACGGCAAAGTGCCGCAGGAGATGGCAGCGATGCTCCGTGAGCACAACGTAGCCTGGCAGGCATTCCCGCACAGCATGGCGGCCCGCGTCAGGGCCAGAGAGGAGGCGCAGTAATGGGCGGCAGAGGCAGCAGCATGAAAGGTTCCCAGGGCATGGGAGGCGGCGCAGGAGCGCCCGCAGCAGCCGCACAGGCAATGCCCGCGATTCAGGCAGCACCGGCAGTTCAAGCAGCACCGGCAGTTCAAGCAGCACCCCAGCAGGCAGGCCCGCCCACCGGCGCAAACGGCTTCGGCCACCTGACACCGCAGCAGGTCTCCGCGATGGAGAGCGCCGCACAGCGGCAGATGATGCGTGACCCGGCACTGGCAGCAGGCGTGACCGACTACATCAACCCGGTCATGCAGAGCAACGGCAAGGCGTTGAGCCAGAACGCCAACTGGGCAGCAGCCAACGGGCTGCCCCTGACTAAGCGGCAGCAGGCCATGATGGATGCAGTGGACAAGCTGGCAAAGCCCATCGGGCAGGAAACCACCCTGTACCGCGCCGACCACGACGATTTCCTGAAGCGCCTGAAGATCAACAACTACCAGAGCATGAGCGACAGCCAGCTGCGCAAGGCGCTGGTGGGCAAGACCTGGACGAACGACTGTCTGGAGTCCACAGCCTACGACAGCCGGGACAACCCCTTCTGGCCGCAGCCCGGCGGCAGGCGAAGCACCGGCAAACATGGCCAGGGTGGCTCCGTTTCCGGTAACCGTGAGGTGCTGATCCGGTATCACACCGCCAAGAGCACCCGGGCGGCGTTCATCCAGCCCAGCCAGTCGGAAGCCGTTCTGGCCGTTGGCACACACCACAAAATCACCGGTGTCCGGTCTACCCGCACCGGGCCCTCGCACACCCTCGGCTCTGGCAAGCGCGTGATTGAACTGGAAATCGAAGTGTGGTAAAATTAAATTGGAGGTATCTCACTATGGCGAAAATTTCCGCACAGAAGTTGAAAGAGATCGAAACCGCAGAGCAGAAGTTCCGGCCTCTTGACACCCCGAAAACGAGCCGCCCCTTCCCCAATCTGGGCATGGAGAAGCCCGCAGCCAAGAAGAAAGCCACCAAGGCGAAACCCAAGAAAAAGTAAGTCATAACGTTTTGCCCCCGCTTTTCATGTTACTCTTGACCGAGAAATTCACGGCCAAGGGAGGATTCACATGGGAGGCAGAGGCGGAAGCATGGGCGGCAGCCACGGCATGGGCGGAGGCGGCAGCGCAGGCGGTGCAGCGAAAGCAGCAGCACCGGCGCAGGCTGCACCCCAGACCCGCCAGCAGCAGCTGCTGGCACAGATCAAGGGCAACCCGGCGGCCCTGATGCAGATGAGTGATCAGGATGCGCTGGAAACGGTCAAGGCGATTGCTGCGCAGCCCATCGCAACGGATGGCACCCAGAATGACACCTTCTGTCAACGATGGTTGAATGCCACCGGACTGGCAAACGAGATGCCCGAGGTTCTGGATGATGTGGCTTTCGGCAAGGCCCGCCGCAAAGCAGGCGCAAACAAACTGTACCACAGTGATGCCCCCTATGACGGCAAGGCGACAACGGCAGTAAAGACCCTGCAGCAGCTTCAAACAGGCAAAACCGCATTTGCTTCTTTCGGCACCCACGGGAGCGGCACCTACCTCGACTATGACGCTGTTGGTAACGCCACTGTGTATGCAGGCACGCACGGCTCTCAGGTAAAGATGTTCCTGAATAACCATGCGCGCATAGCCAAAGCCGCTGATCTAAAACAAGCCAGAATCAATTTCGAGACAAAGCACCCCAAGACGTACCAATACCTAATCAGCAGCCATACAAATACGCAGTGGGGTAAAAGCGAATTGAAAACTATATGGCTGACAAGCTCCGGCTACAATGCGTACGACAACGGAGACTGGGGATACAAAGTCGCATACAGTCGAAAAGCCCTGACCATCTGTTCCACGATCAAGAGCAGACAACAGGTCGAGCGAAAGGGCACCAACTGGTGAGAACAAGGAGGACGACCATGGCAAATTACACCAACAACCAAGTAGAGGCATTCATCTCTACCCGAGAAGCAGAACTCCGGAAAAAGGCCAAGACCCCCGGTGAACTCCGGGACTGCCGCTCTGTTGCAGCCATGGAATGGGACGCTCACACCGGACGCATTGAAAAAAGTGATCTCCCCAAGGGCTGGAAAGACCCCTACGCCAAGCTGGACAAGGCCGCAAAGGCCAAGCCCAAGACCACCAAGGCGAAAGCCAAAAAGTAAGTCGTAACGTTTTGCCATAGGTTCTCTGGTACAATTGCCAGAGAGCCTATTTTTATTTGCCCGGAGGGATTGCATGGAGAGCGTGAAACACCAAATCGAGTACAAACGGCTGGACGAAATCCGCCCCTATGACAACAACCCCCGGCGCAATGATGAGGCTGCAAAAGCCGTCGCCAACAGCATCAAAGAGTTTGGCTTTCAGTCCCCCATCATCGTGGACAGGGACGGCGTGATCATCGCAGGGCACACCCGGTACAAGGCCGCCCGGAGGCTCAAGTTGCAGGAGGTGCCGGTCATCGTTGCGGCAGAGCTCGACCCGGAAAAGGTCAAGGCTCTGCGCATCGCAGACAACTCCACCGGCGAAGTTGCCGAGTGGGATCTGCAGCTTCTGGTGCAGGAGCTGACCGGCATCGACTACGATATGACCGACTTCGGCCTGAACCTCCAGATCAAGATCGACGAGGAGGTCAAGGAGGACGACTTCAGCGCAGAGCCCCCGGAGCAGCCGGTCACCCAGCGGGGAGACATCTGGCTGCTGGGCGAACACCGGGTCATGTGCGGCGACAGCACCAGCCCGCAGGACGTGGAGCAGCTCATGGACGGCCAGCTGGCCGACCTGCTGCTCACCGACCCGCCCTACAACGTGAACTATCAGGGCTCGAACGGCAAGAAGATCGAGAACGACAACATGGCAGAAAGCCAGTTCCGGCAGTTCCTGCTTCAGGCATATAGTCGGGCCTTTGAGGCCTGCCGCACCGGTGCCAGCGCGTACATATTCCACGCAGACACGGAGGGCGAGGCCTTCCGGGCCATGTTCCGGGAGGCAGGCTGGGGCCTGCACGGATGTCTGGTCTGGGTCAAGAACAGCCTCGTTCTCGGCCACAGCGACTACCAGTGGCAGCACGAGCCCTGCCTGTATGGCTGGAAGCCCGGCGCAAACCACTACTTTGTCAACGACCGCAGCCAGACCACTGTCATCGACGACGCAAAGCCAGACGACCTGCGGCACATGAAGAAAGACCAGCTGCTGGAGTGGGCCATCAAAGCCCAGGAGCTGCTGACCCAGAAGCCCAGCAGCGTCATCCGCTGTGACAAGCCGCCCCGCAATGCAGAGCACCCCACCATGAAGCCGGTGGTGCTCTGCGGCAAGTTGATCAAAAACAGCTCCCTGCCTGGGCAGACCGTGCTCGATCTGTTCGGCGGCAGCGGTTCTACGCTGATCGCTTGTGAGCAGCTGAGCCGGAAGTGCTACACCATGGAGTACGACCCGCGCTATGTGGACGTGATCGTCCAGCGCTGGGAGGACTTCACCGGTGAAAAGGCCGTCCGTCTGAAATAACCATTCCCCTGCCGGGGCCGGTTTTCTACTCCTTTCCCGCCCCGGCATTTTTCATAGCCAAAACGGTGCACACTCGGGTCATCCTCCGCCCGTAGGGTTCCTCCAGAGTGGAACCAGTGTGCGCCGTTTTCTCATACGGAGGTGAAACCTTGGCACGAGAATCCCAAATCGGAAAATGGAACAGCCCCAGCGGACTGCTGCGTCTGCAGCGGCTGGCAATGCACGGCCTGACGCAGGCGGAGATCTGCGAGCAGATCGGCGTACCGGTGCGCACTTTCCGGCGCTGGTGCACTCAAGACCCGCGTATCAAGAAGGCAATCAGCGTAGGTGCAGAGGCCGCGCTGGCCAGCGTGGAGAATGCCCTGTTCAAGAAAGCCCAGAGCGGAGACCTGGGCGCAATGTGTTTCTTTTTGAAAAACCGTGACCCCGAGCACTGGAGCGAGCACCCAGAGCTGCGCGGCTACGATGGAAAGGTGGTGTTCGTGGATGACATACCAAAGACGGCAGCCCCCAAACCTGCTCAAGCAGCAACTGAAACTCAGCAGCCTGATCATCCCTGAATACTACGCCGCCCACACCGCCATCTGGTCAGGTGAGTATAACGAGTATCTGGGCGATGGTGGACGCGGCAGCTTGAAGTCCACCTTTGCAGCCACCGAAGTGGTGCTACTCGTCATGCGGGTGCCGAACATCCACGCGGTCGTCCTGCGCAAGGTCGGCAGCACCATTGCCACCAGCGTCTGGCCGGAGTACAACCGCGTGATTGACCGGATGGGCATCCGGCATCTCTGGAAGCAGACCAAGAAGCCGTACACTCTGACCTATGTTCCCACCGGGCAGACCATCCAGTTCTACGGTCTGGACGACCCTGGCAAGTTGAAATCCATCGCTGTTCCGTTTGGCTATTTCGGTGTGATGCATTTTGAGGAGTTCGACCAATACGATGGGCCCGAAGAGATACGAAACGTAGAGCAGTCGGTGTTCCGTGGTGGCCCCTTCAGCTTTTCTTTCAAGACCTTCAACTCCCCCGCCATGGCGCGGCATTGGGTCAACCGGTACAAGCGGGAGGCAAAGCCGAAGCAGTTCCGGCATCACACAACCTACCTGACCACCCCGCCCGAGTGGCTGGGCCCCCGCTTCTACGATGACGCAGAGACCCTGAAGCAGCGCGACCCGGTGGCCTACGCCCACGAGTATCTGGGCGAGGTCGTGGGCTGTGGCACTGCCGTGTTTGAGAATCTGGAGCTGCGGCCCATCACCAGTGAGGAGATCGCAGGCTTCGACCGCCGCTACTACGGCCTGGACTTCGGCTGGTATCCCGACCCGAACCACTTTGGCGGCATGGCCTATCAGCACGCCCAGCAGACCCTGTACATCTTCGAGGAGCACAGGGCGCAGAAGGAGACCGATGCCCAGCTGGCCGAGGCACTGCGCCGACACCTGCACGACGAGATCATCGGCGATAGTGCGGCCAATCGCTCAATCGCTACACTGCGCGATCTGGGCTTTGACCGGCTGCGGGGCTGCCGGAAGTACGCAGCACACGGCGGCACGTCCGTCACCGACGGCATGAAGTGGCTGCAAAGCCGCGCAAAGATCGTCATTGACCCCCAGCGCTGTCCGTGGACGGCCCGGGAGTTTTCCGAGTATGAGTACGCCATCGACAAAAAGACCGGCGACGTGATGCCGGGGTATGTTGATGCAGCGAACCACAGCATCGATATGACACGCTACGCCATGGAGCCCGTCTGGCAAAAGAGAGGTGTTCAAAACGCATGATAAACCACGCAGATATTGAGAATATCATCGGTTGCAAGACCCTTGTCACTGACCGGATGCAGCGGGCTATCGAGGATTGGTACGATGCAGCCATCAACGGCCTGCCGCTGGACAAGAACCCGGAGACCCTGACCCTCGACCTGCCCGCGCTGATCTGCGCCGAGCTGGCCCGGCTGACGACACTCGAGCTGGAAGCCACAGTGGAGGGCAGTGACCGCGCGGATTGGATCAACACCCGGCTGCAGCGGGTGCTCACGCCCCGCAAACGGCGCATTTTTACGGTGGCGCTGGCCCTGGGCAGCGGCATCTGGAAACCCTACCAGAGCGGCAACAAGCTGGGCATCTCTTTTGCAAACGCAACCCGGTACTTCCCGGTCGCCCACGATGTCGAGGGCAGTTTGACCGAGGGCGTGTTCATCGACACCATCCAGGAGGACGACAGCTACTACCACCGTTTGGAGTGGATGCACGTTCTGGAGCGCCGACAGGATCTGCGAGATGCCGAGCTGGCGCAACTGGAGGACTATGACCTCGCAGCACCTACACAGTTTCCCTGCATCAAGGTGGTAAACCTTGCCTTCCGCAGTGCGACCCAGGACAGCCTCGGCAGCCCGGAGGATCTGAGCATCCGCCCGGAGTGGGACGAGATCGAGCCCGTAGCCTATCTGACCGGGCAGGAGACGCTGCCCGTGGGCTATTTCGTGACCCCTATCGTCAACAGCGTTGATCCCGATAGTGAGCTGGGGGCTGCCGTGTTCGAGCCCGCCCGCAGGCAGATCATTGATGCCGACGAGCAGTACACCCGGCTGGACTGGGAGTACGAGGGCGGAGAACTGGCCGTGGACACCGACGAGAAGTTCCTCAAGCCCAGCGCCACCGGGCAGCAGCTCTCCAAGGCGCAGGCGCTGAAGGAATACGGCGTACCGCCGGAAGCCATTGACCACACTGCCCCGCACCACAGAGAGCGGCTGTTCCACGGCATCAACGTCAACACCGGCATCACCGACAGCACCCCTTTCTATCAGGTGTTCTCCCCCGCCCTGCGGGACGGAAGCTACCTGACCGGTCTGAACCAGTATCTGCGCAACGTGGAAAGCCATGCGGGCCTGAGCTTTGGTGTGATCTCGCAGGTAGCGGACGTAGAAAAGACCGCCACCGAGATTGTCAACAGCAAGCAGAAGCTGTACGCCACGGTGTCCGACCTTCAGGCAGCACTGGAGGACGCGCTGCGAGGGCTGATCAGTGCCTTAGACTATTGGGCCGACCACATCCCCGGAGCGCCGGGCAAGGGCAAGCTGAACATTGCCTTCAAGTGGGATGACAGCATCATCCTCGACCGGCTCACCGAGATGGCCCAGTGGCAGCAGGAGGTCAGCATGGGTCTCCGCAGCAAGGCAGAGTACCGGATGCACTTCTTTGGTGAAGATGAGGAGACCGCTACACAGGCAGTGCGGGCCATTCAGCAGGAGGCCGGGGCTGCGGATATCTTGAAGGGAGTGCTGGACAATGGCGACGGCTAAAACCAATAGGGCCCTGCAGGCCGAGCGGATGGCGCAGGCAGCTGACCGGCTGGATTTTCTGGCAGCCAACGCCCGCATTTTGCGAGACCCCGCTGTGTGGGGCCAGTATCACGAGGCAGTACACACCGCCGAGCTTCTGGGCTTCACGGTGACCCAGACAGGCGGCAAGCATGAGGTGCACCCATGCTGACACCGGACGAGGTCAACGGCTATGCCGGGCTCATGGCAGCACCGTGGGACGAGCTGAGCGAGCGCATCCTGCGTGACATGGTGCGCCGGATCGTCAAGACCGGCAGCGTTACGGCAACCGCACAATGGCAAAGCTACCGCGCCCAGGCGCTGGGAGCCAGCCGTGCATACCTCCTCCAGCAGATGCAGGCCATCGTGCAGCAGCTGGGGCCCCAGGAGGCCGCTGTGTTTGCCCAGGCAATGAAACAGGCCTACGGCATCGACGTGCAGGATGCAGCCGCAGCAGGCCGCTCTCTGGCCCCTCTTGGCGAGAGCGAAGAGGCACAGCAGATCATCCAGAGCGGCTATCGGCGCACCATGAACACCCTGTACAATCTGACCCAGACCCGGGCCGTGATGGGCAACCAGAACATGGTGGAGACCACCCAGCGGCAGCTGGCGTATTACCTCGACATGGCCCACGCCGATGCCGTCAGCGGAGCGTTCAGCTCGGACGATTCTGCCAGGCGGGCGCTCAACGAGCTGGCGGCCAAGGGCGTGGGGGCCATCACCTATCCCAGCGGCCACATGGACAGTCTGGACGTGGTGGTTCTTCGGGCCACCCGCACCGGTATCAACCAAACCGCCGGAGAGATCACCCGCTTTAACGCGGATCAGTTGGAGTGCGACCTGATGGAGCTGGATGCCCACGTCGGTGCGCGCACCGGGGACGGCGGGCAGAACCTGACAAACCACAGCTGGTGGCAGGGCCAGATTGTCAGCCGGAGCGGCAAGCACGGCTACCTCTCACTGGACGACATCGGCTACGGAGACGTGCGCGGCTTTATGGGGGCCAACTGCGCTCACAACTGGAGCATGTACTGGGAGGGCGCAAGTGTGCGAAGCTACACGCCCGAGAGGCTGGCCGCAATCAACGCAGCTACTGTATCCTACAACGGCAAGGAGATCGGACGGTACAAAGCAACCCAGATACAGCGTGCCCAGGAGCGCCAGATCAGGGCCGAGAAACGGGCCTTTCTGGTTGCCAAGGAAAGCGGCCAGAAGGACACAGAAAAGGCCGCAGCGGCCAAGCTGGCGGCCTCTCGAGACAAGCTGAAGGACTTCCTCCAGCAGACCGGGCTCAAGCAGTATCAGCTGCGAGAAAGCGTGCCCGGCTTTGGCCGCAGCGAGGCCTCCAGCGCAGCAGCCCAGGCGAGAAAATGAGTCGTGCTGGACTTTCTGAAAAGGCCGTGTTATACTTCAGGCCAGAATAAAGGAGGTCTCACCCTATGAAAATCAAGAACCATGTCCAGGCGGGCATCGTCCTGCTCGCGCTGGCCGTCAGCTTGACCGCCTGTGGCAGCAGCGCTTCCAGCACTGCAAGCAGCGTGGCATCCAGCGTCCCGGCCAGTTCCGTGGCCGAGAGCACCGCACCAGAGGCAAAACCCGCCAGCACAGAATCCTCGCCGCTGGATGGCATCAGCTTTAGAGCGGATAAAGTCCGGAATGATACCACCGGGAAATGGCGTATTTCGCTGATCGCAGAGAACATCGACATGAGCGAGTATGCCCTGGACTACTACAAGCAATATTTCACGGACGACAGCGAGATTCACTTCATCGTTAACTTCAACTACAACACGACCACCAAAATCATGGTGATGGGCGGCGACCTGGACGTAACCGTACAGGAGTACGTTGCCAAGGAAGAGCACGACGCAAAGATGCTGGGCAGCGGAACTGTGCTGGCCGAATATTTTGTGAACATCGAAACCGGCGAGCTCGAGAAAGTCCGATAAATAAAACATCGAAAACGCCCTGAAGGAATGCACCTCCATAACGCGCACATACGAACTCAATGTGCGGCTCATCAAGATGTGTTTCGTGATGACAGTAGAAAAGGCCCGTAGGTTAAACGCCTACGGGCCTTTTCTGTTACTTATTTACCGGCTCTGCGTAACCCATCAGCCCTATAATACACCGTCCGCTGAATATACGCAGAATCATCAGCAATGGCTCGCACAGAAGTATTATTGGACTGAATCTGAAATGCGCCAAGTATAAATTTTTGCAAGCTATCCACGCTATACTTCTGCACATTCACGCCGAAAAAATTAACCAGTATATCAATGACGGTTTCTTCGTGCTGTGAAAACTGACACGGATAAACCTTATGCTCTGGAATGAAGTACACCCAGAAAGTAAACCGCATCTTGTCGTATCCCGCTTTCAAGTCGAGGCAAACCGTATCTGTTTTCAAAAACCGAATCGCCTGATCCGTCAGCCGATTCAGCTCCCGTTCTCCGATGGTACATCCATCCGGGAATAGTTCTTCCATGAACTGCTGAAAACGCTGATCCCCAGATTTCCCGTCAAACACATCATGCCAAACTGAGCCGTACTCCTTCACCAGTTCTTCTTTTCGCTCAAAAAGAATTGTACAGGCCAGCTTAACAAAGTTTGCAGGCGAATCGACCTTAAAATGTAAAGATTCCATCATTTCACCCCTTATACATCCCTACCGATTGAATGGTATGCGAACCAGTGACCGCGCCGCTCAGCCTGACCCTCGTGCCAGAACTGACCGCCCATCTCCGCACGGAATCCACGCATCACTGATCGCCTCCCTTATAGTCCACCACGTAGCCGTTATACACGAAGTGCTCTGCCGCCATGGCAGCATCCAGAATCCGGTCTGCATACTCGGCAGCCTCCTCCGGGCTCTTGGTTCCGAGGGAGGCCCACTGGACACCCATCTTCACCGGGGTACCCTGCCGAGCAAAGTTGCAGTTGTGGATCTGGATGCCGTCCTCCGCAGAGAACTGCGCCTGAAGTGCATCCAGCGCTTCGCCGTACACCTTCCAGTTGACTTTCTTCATAGATCAGCCCTCCTCAATTTGCCTTAATCAGAATGCCGTTGTCCAATGCGAACCACACACCATCGTCCTTCTGCACGGTCTTGCAACCCTGTGCCCGGAGCAGCTCCCGCATCTTCGACAGCTGGTGCTCGGTGCACTGCATCCAGAAGAATCCGGCGAAGTTGAACCACTCGCTGCTCTGGATATTGACGTGCTGGGCTTCCGCATAAATGCGGTTGAATGCGCTTGTTTTCATAGATCAGCCCTCCTTTACCAGTTCATAGTGTTTGATGCTGCCGTCCACGAATCTCCGGCCCTGCAGGATCTCCACGCTCTGGAGCAGGAACTCGAGGTGGGCCATATCGATGGCCCCGCAGGAGCCGGGGTCACGGAGCAGCTGCTCGGCCAGCGCGTCCTGCATTGTGACGGTGTAGCAGGTCTCCCCGACGATCTTCTCACCGTTCTCGATCTCTGCGGTGTCGTAAGTGATGTTCAGCTTCTTCATGGTTACCATTCTCCTTTCGCAGCTGCCTGGGCGATTGCCCGTTCTTCCTTCTCTTCGTCGAATGCCGCAGCGAACATCTGCAGCGCCTGGGTCTTGGTGATGGGCCCGAACTCCTTCACGAAGTAGGTGAAGGTGCGGTCATCCCAGCACTCGACGTAGCCATCGCCGCCCTTGGTATAGTTTGCCTTGGCCAGTGCGATGAACTCCTCGTAGGTCAATGCACGCTCTTTCATGGTTCAGTCCTCCTTGCTGTTGTACTCGTCGGTGTCCCGGCTGGATTCGCCCATCAGGAACACCCGATGCTTGTTGTTGTCATCCCGCAGCCAATCACCGCCCAGAGCAGTGATGGTGAAGAGCATCCCCTGATACTGCCCAGCGGCAGCCACCCGAGTGCTGTCATCCAAGTCCTGCCGGTGCATGAGGCCCCACTGAGTATCCAGCCCGAGGGTTACGGTGCCCAGGTGGCGGCGCAGTTCATCTTTCTTCATGGCTCAACCCTCCTTCTCATCCATCCTGCGGAGATCCTCGCAGATTGCGTCTGCCTCTTCTTCGGAGAGGTCGTACTCCGCTACAAGCTCGTCCCGGTCTTCTGCCCGCCAGCCGCCGTCATACAGCGCCGCTGCGGATGCCCAATCATCACATCTCATTTTTCGTTTTCCTCCGTTATTTTTATTCCAAAACCCTTTCGGTGGCTGTATGTTACCTCTGCATGGAAACAAAGTCAAGTCGTTTTTGATTTATTTTTTAATTTCTTTTTGTTGTTGACTTTTGCCCCGGCAAGTCATATCCTTGTGGCAGAAAGGAGTGACCCAAGATGACCACATCAAGCCGAGTAAAGGCTCTTCTGGAGCTGACCGAGACCGACCAGAACACCTTCGCCGCCGCTTTCGGGATGACCACCCCGCAGGCCATGAGCAACAAGCTGAGACGGGACAGCTGGTCGGCCAGAGACCTCGCCAAGGCCGCCGCCCTCTGCGGCGCAAAGCTGGCGTTCACCCTCCCGGACGGCTCCCAGCTTATCCTTGCACCGGACGAGGAGTGACCGCTACACCACAAAACGCCCCGCGCTGAAGAGGACAAACCTCCCGGCGCGGGGCATTTTACTTGCATACGGTTGCAACAAAATTCTAGTCGCTTGCAACATTCAGTGCAATACAAACTTTGTAGTCACGAAAAAGTGAGTGTTCATGCGGGTTTTCAGGCCAAAGCATACAATGTCTACTCAAGCCTTATATAAAGACCCTTATTAGAAGAAAATAAGAATACATACACGCGAGGGCACGCTTGATGCCCGCCCGCGTAGGGTTTATAGGAATTTCTGTATGCTTTGTTTCAGGTATGCAGCGCTCAAGTCGTAACGTTTTGGGCCCCTGGTTTGTGATACGATAACACCAGATTACACCACGCGCCCGGTGTACAAGCGGCGCAGAGGGCACCGCGACCGGCAGCGCGAAACATCTGCTGTACGCCCTCCGGGAGGTAAAACCATGAAACGTGAGGATTTGAGAGCCATCGAAGGTCTGACCGAGGAGCAGATCAACGAGATCATGCGCCTGCACGGGCAGGACGCAGCCACCTACCAGGCCACTGTACAGGGCCTGCAGGCGCAGCTGGCCACCGCTCAGCAGGGACTGGCCGCCTTTGAGGGCGTGGATGTCAACGACCTGCGCAGTCAGATCACCAACCTGACGAACCAGCTGAACACCCAGGCTGCCGAGTACGCATTCAACAACGTGCTGCGCAGCGCTGCCCGGGAGGCAGGCGCTCTGGATGAGGCGGACGTGATCCAGCTGCTGCCGGACAGAGCTACACTGCGTGAGAGCAAGAATCAGGCGGAGGATGTCAAGCAGGCATTCGCTGATCTCAAATCCCGCAAGCCGTACCTCTTCCAGCAGGGCTCCCCCGCCCCGCAGGATGGCGGCTCCGAACCGCAGCCGGGCAACGAGCCCCAGGGCAACCCGATCATCGTCCCGAAGCCCCGCAGCCAGGGTGGCAGTGCACAGCCCACCCTGCAGGAGTTTCTCCAGATGACCGGTGCCGAGCGCATGGCCCTGCGCACCCGCAACCCGGCGCTTTTCCAGCAGCTCTCCACACTGGTGAGGGCTGCACGACACTAACGAGGTAATGAGATATGCCTATCACCGGCACTTTTGGCGGCTTCCCGTTTGACCCCGAGGTCTATCAGGGCTTCGTAGATCAGGAGGCCACCTTCTCCGATTCCATCCTTGCATCCGGCATTCTGGCCAACGACCAGAGCATGGCCTCCGCCCTGGACAACGGCGGCGTGCAGGGTACCATCCGCTTTTACAACCCCCTCGACCCCGATCAGGACGCTCCTCTGGTGCGCGACGGCGTGGCCGACAACGTGCCCACCGAGATCTCCGGCGGCAAGCAGAGCTGGATTCGTATCGACCGCATGAAGGCCTGGAAAGCCACCGAGCTGACCCGTGAGCTGACCGCGGCTGATCCTATGGCTGCTGTGGCCCGCAACACTGGCCGCTACTGGCGCATGTACAAGCAGGGCCTGCTGGTCAAGCTGGTCAACGCCGCTCTGGGCGTTACCGGCCTGGAGAACCACTCTCTGACCGTCAAGACCGGCGGCGTGACCGCAAACCAGCTGATCGACGTGCAGCAGAGCGCCCTGGGCGATTTCTCCGGCAAGTTCGGCCTGCTGGTGGTGCACTCCAAGATCATGGCCGAGTATAAGAAGCTGGGCCTGCTGAACTACAACAAGTACACCATCACCAATGTGCTCCAGAAGGAAGTCAGCCTGCCCACCATCAACGGCCTGGTCGTCATCGAGAACGACCGCGGCACCGATGACGGCACCAACTACAACACCTTCCTGCTGGGTCAGGGTTCCGTTCTGACCGCAAACCCCAAGGTCATCTCCCCGGACACCACCGAGTACGATGCAGCCAAGGCAGGCGGTACGGACATCCTGTACAACAACCGCGCCTTCATCCTGCACCCCAACGGTCTGAGCTTCGACGCGGATAAGATTGCTAAGGAGACCCCCACCGACGCAGAGTTCACCACTTCCACTAACTGGAAGCTGAAGTTTGACCACAAGAACGTCCGCATGGGTAAGATCACCATTCCCAAGGCGAACTTTGCCGAGGCGTAACCTATGGACAGCTGGCTGACCTACTCCGATTTCAAGGAGAAGTACCCAGACAGCAGTCTGACTGAGCCGCAGTTCACGCCAATGGCCATCGACGCGGCGCTCTTCATCGAGAACGCTACACGTTGGTGCGCCAGCATCGCAGCTGAGCCGGAGCAGACAGAGCTTCTGGCCCTGTGCCAGGCCCGGCTGGTGGCCCTCTCAGAAGAGGTCAGCGCCAGCTGGGACGGTGTGACCAGCGTCAGCAACCACGGGTACACTGAGAGCTATGCATCCGGGCTGGATATGCAATCCTACCTCGGCGCACGGCAGCAGCAGATCGTGGAGCAGACCCTGAGCGCCCCGGTTACCCGCTGGATGCTGTACCAGGGCGGCGTGTACCACCCGCCCCGCAGACGCTGAAGGGAGGCCGACCGATGCGAAAGCCCCTCGGCGCAGACCAGACTGTCACCATCACTCACATCATCCGCAAGGGCACTGTGAGCAAGAGCTACACCACAGTACTGTCCGGTGTCAGCTGTCGTGAAGTCAGCAGCGCTCACGTAGAGACCCCCGGCTTTGCCCGGCAGGAGCAGACTTCGTTCTGCATCTTTCCCGGCCACACCACAGCAGCCCCCTCCGGGGCTGCTGAGAGCCCCAATCCGGCTGGCAGCACGTTCCTCACCCCCGAGGCATTCAAGGCCGCAGAGGCCACGCTCCGGGGCCGTCAGTGGACAGTAGCGCTGGAGGACAAGGTGCTTCTGCCAAGCGGGCGCACCGGGACGGTAACGTGCGTCCAGGACAACCGCAGCGGACACTGCCCTCACTGGTATGTGGAGGTGAGCTGATGGCCAACCCTCTGCTGAAGATCAACCAGCCCGCAGATGTCAAGCTGGGGCAGAAGGGCAACCTGAACCTCGGCATCTGCTGGAAAGCAGACCTCGCCGGGCGGTACACGGAAGCCTTTGAACGGCTCCAGAAGGAGGCCGACGGCGAATTTGTCCGGCTGGTAAAACCATACATCCCCCTGCGCACCGGCGCTCTGGCATGCAGCACGAACGATCATACCGTTCTCGGCAGTGGGCAGATCGTGCAGGCCACGCCCTACGCCGCCGCCCAGTACTACCGGCTGCCCTGTGGCCGGGGCGTGCGGGAGGACGGACGAGGCCCCCACTGGGGCGAACGTTGTGTCAATGACCACGGGCAGGAGTTCATCTCCTTTGTCAAGGCCAGGGCGCAGAAGGAGCTGAAATGAACGAAACCAAGACCCCTGACATTCAGGCCATGCTGGAATGGCTGGCCTCCTGCCCGCTTGCCGCTTCTCTGAACGACGGCGATGTGGCGTTCTCCATCGACTATCTGGGCGCAGAGCCCTGTCAGTTCTCCCTGGAGAGCACCCCGACCGCGCCGATTCTGGAGCAGTACATCAGGGGCAGCTTGAGGGCCAAGAACTACGTCTTGGCTTCTCGGATGAGCTACACCCAGAACGTGGTGGAGCAGGCCGCGAACAGCTCCTTCTGGGACGACTTCGCCGACTGGGTGGAGACGCAGACCTCCGCGCAGAATCTGCCCAAGCTGGCAGGTGATAAAAAGGCAGAGGCTGTGGTGTGCCTTTCCCCGGGGTACATCCTGAACCAGGATGCCAACACCTGCCGATTCCAAATTCAGCTTCAACTTCAATACTATCAGGAAGGGAGATAACCCTATGACTGTTTCCGAAACCCTGACCGCGCTCAAGACCAAGAAGGGCATCGTGCCCAGCGCGGACTACACCGGCACCGAAAAAGCCGATGACTTCATCTTTGCAATCCAGACCGATGCCTCCACCCAGACCAAGGAGAGCGACTGGGTCGTGTTTGCAGAGCGTGTCAAGGAGCACTCCGGTGCCCTGAACGCTTCCACCGAGGACGTGGCCTATATCCGCGCAGGCACTGTCACCGAGAAGGGCGAGACCCAGCGCACCTTCTCCCTGAACGGTAACCGCTGCGTGGGCGACCCTGCGCAGGATTTCCTGCTCTCCCACAAGATCAAGTTCGGCTCCGGCACTGAGGTGGTTTTCCCTTATATCTACTTCAGCGCAAAGACCGGCAAGGGCGAGAAGGGCGCAGCTGCCTTTATCGTCACTTCCGATGCAAGCGGCTCCGCCAGCAACTCCGCAGGTTTTGCCTGCGACGTGAAGGGTGTTGGCGTTCCGGCTGAGTTCAACTACCTGACCCTGACTCAGGCCGACACGCAGTCCACCAAGGCTGCCAAGGTCTGATAACAACACCACACAGCCCTCGTTCCCCGGTGAACGGGGGCCCTTTTTGTAACAGGAGGATTTTCCATGATCATCAACGGCATTGAATTTGATTTTTCCACCCTGAACGCCAACGACGTGGATCGGATGCTGGCTGCACAGACCCGGCAGCAGGAACGTGCTCGGACGGAGGGCAGCCGCTACACTCCCGAGAGCGATTACCCTGCCTGGCTGCGCTTCCAGTGCCGCATCTTTATGGACTACCTGGACGAAGTTCTGGGCGAGGGTGCTTCTGAGAAGCTGGGGCTGGACGGCAGCAACTTCAACGCCTGCCTGACGGTCAGCAAGGCCTTTGCCGAGGCCATGGCCGCAGAAAAGGCCAGTGCCAGCGCGCTGATCCACCCCACCGAGGAGCGGGCGCAGGTTTCGGCAGCACAGGTTTCGGCAGCACAGGCCATCCCTGCCCCCATGAACCGTGAGCAGCGCCGGGCCGCAGTCAAGGCACATCCCGCCGTGGTGGATTTCCGAGCACAGGAAGCGGCAAAGGCCGCCCGCCGTGCCCAGCTGAAGGCAGAGCTTGAGGCACTGGACAATGCATGACCTGCTGACGGACACCCTGCCCACCGAGTGGGAGGGCCGCGCCATCGACCCTGACTTCCGGCCCATGATCTGGCTGCTGATCCGCACCCGCCGCGCCAAGACTGACGAGGACAGCGCCCGGATGATTTGTGAAGCCGTTCAGCGGTTCTTTGTAGAGCCGGTGCCCGGAGTGCAGTACCAGGAAGCCTTTGAATCTCTGGTGCGCTTCTGCCAGGGCGGAGGCCCCGAGGACGAGGAGCGCACCGGGACTGGCAGCAGCAGCGACCCACAGGACGAGCCTGTGCTGGACTACCGGTGCGATGCTGACTACATCGTGGGGGCCTTTCAGCAGGCCTACGGCATCGACCTGACCGCTGACAAGGTGCACTGGTGGCGCTTCAAAGCACTGCTTCATGCCCTGCCGCCGGAAACGTCGCTGGGCAAGATCGTGGAGATCCGGGGCAAGGATACCTCCGATATGGACAGAGCCGACCGGGACTACTACGAGACCCTGAAAGAGCGTTTTGCCCTGCCGGATGGGCTGAAGGGGGTGAAGCGGCGCGAAACCCTGCAAGAGCACGAGGACGCTTTCCTCGACCGCTTCGGTTGATTCCCGCGCCCCGGTGCCCTGCCCCTTCTGCGGCAGAGCGCTGCCCGTGTGGGCGGCTCCCGAAGCCTGCGCCCACGGTTTGTGGGTGAAATGTAAGAACCCCGCATGTAAGCGGGAGGTAGAAATCAAGTTATAACAGCCTGTGCCCCTGTGCCCGTGCTCCGAATGAGAGGTGGACACAGTGGCGGACTACAGTATTACCGGCGATACCCGGCTGGACGCAAGCGGCTTTAATAAGGGCCTGAGCGCGATGTCGGTAGCCGCAGGCAATTTGATCTCCGGGCTGACGCAAGCTGCTACCGGAAAGCTGACAGCGCTGGCAAAAACCTCTGTCGGTGTCGGCATGAGCTTCCAGTCCTCCATGTCCCAGGTGGCCGCCACCATGGGCGTGGGTGTGGATCAGATCCAGAGCCTGACGGACAAGGCCAAGGAGATGGGCAGCACTACAGCGTTCACTGCTACACAGGCAGCGGACGCTCTGAACTATCTGGCGCTTGCTGGCTACGATGCTAACAAGGCTGCTGAGGTGCTGCCCAGCGTCCTGAACCTGGCCGCAGCGGGCGGCATGGATCTGGCCTATGCGTCCGATCTGGTCACCGATGCTATGGCCTCGCTGAACCTCGAGGCCAACAAGCAGAATGTGGACGAGTTCGGCAACAAACTGGCCAAGGCGGCCAGCAAAGCCAACGCCAACGTCAGTCAGCTGGGCGAAGCCATCCTGACAGTGGGCGGCACCGCCGCGAATCTGAAGGGCGGCACCACGGAGCTAACAACCGCCCTGGGCCTGCTGGCAAACGTCGGCATCAAGGGCGCAGAGGGCGGCACGCACCTGCGCAACATCATACTGTCCCTGCAGTCCCCCACCGATGATGCCACCAAGCTCATGGAGCAGCTGGGCCTGCAGGTGTACGATGCGCAGGGCAATATGCGCGGCCTGGACGACATCCTGACCGACCTGAGCGGCTCTCTGGCTGGATTGACACAGGGGCAGAAGGACAGCGTCATCAACGCGCTGTTCAACAAGACCGACCTCGCAGCCGTCAACGGCCTGTTGGCGGCGCAGGGTGAGCAGTGGGAGTCACTGGCCCAGCAGATCGACGCAGCGGGCGAGGCAGCCGGTGACTCCGGCGCTATGGCCCAGATGGCAGAGACACAGCTGGACAACCTGCAGGGCTCCGTCACCATCATGCAGAGCGCCCTGGAGGGCCTGCAGCTGGGTATTTACGACTATCTGGAGCCCAGCCTGAACGAGGCAGCCAAGTGGGGCTCCGAATGCTTCTCTACCCTGACAAAGGCCCTGTCTGAGGGCGGCCCCGAGGCGATGCTTCAGGCAGCAGGTCAGATCATCTCCGATCTGGCTGCCAGCGTTACCGCACAGCTGCCGGGGCTGGTAACCTCCGGTACCGAGATCATCGTTCAGCTTGCAGCGGATATCGTAGCAGCTACACCTGCAATGCTTGATGCCGCTGCCGGTGTGATGGCTGCTCTGATACAGGGCATCGTTGATAACCTTCCCTCGTTGATTGACAGCGCCACAAAGGTCATCGTTCAGTTCACCCACTATCTGTCAGACCATGCAGGAGACCTGATGGACGCAGGCATCCAGCTGCTGGAACAGCTCATCATCGGCATCACCGACAACCTGCCCCAGCTGATCACAGCGGCAGCGGAGCTGATTGCCAAGTTTTCTGCCGCGCTGCTCTCCCATCTGCCCGACCTTCTGAACTGCGGTGCGGCCCTTCTGACCACTCTGGTAGACGGTATCATCCGCAGCATTGAGAACCTGGGCGAAGCCGCCCTTGCCTGCATCGCCAAGCTCACCGGCGTGTGGGACGGCAGTATGGATGAATGGGGCCACATCGGCGAGAACATCGTCACCGGCCTGCTGAACGGCATCACCGGGATGTGGGACACGCTGGTGTCCACAGTCAAGGGCAAAGTCAACGGCATGGTGAGCACCGTCAAGAACGTGCTTGGCATCCACTCGCCCTCGAAGGTGTTCACCGAGATCGGCGAGAATGTCACGCAGGGCCTTGTCAATGGCATCAACACCGGTACACCTGCCGCACAGGAAGCCATCCAGAACATCGCCCAGACCCTCAACAACTACGGCCCGGATTTTGCCACCGTAGGGGCCACCATCACAGAGCAGTTCCGCACCAAGCTCACCGAGGGCTGGGCGCAGATTCAGTCTGACATCCAGACGGATGCGCTGGGGGCCATCGAGACGCTGGCAACGGCCCTCAAGGATGGCGACCTCGAGAGCCTGGGCCTGTGGGCGGCCAGCTATTTCTGGCAGGCCTGCACCAAGGAGCAGCAGAGCCAAATTCAGGCCGTAGCCATGGGGGCCCTGAACCAGCTGGGCGGCGCTTTGAGCGGCGTGTTCGGGAACCTGAGCCAACTGGCCATGGGTCTGGTGGCGCAGTTCGTGCCCGCCGCAGCCAGCGCCACAGCCGGGCAGACCGCCCTGAACGTGGCCATGGATGCGAATCCGATTTTGCTCGTCATCTCCCTCATCGGGATGCTGGTGGGTGCGCTGTTGAACTTCTCCGGCAAAAACAAGGATGTGGCCAACGCTTTCCAGAATGTCTGGGCGGGCGTTGAGGACTTTATGAGCTACATCTTCGAGGGCCTGATGCGCATTGTGGCGGCGGGCATCGAGGGCTTTGTCATCCTCATCAACGGCCTCATCGGCCTGTATAACTCCGTGGCGTGGCTCTGGGGCGACCATGTGGATTACATCAGCAACCCGGCATGGGACTACGCCAACCAGATCGCTGCCGACCGCAAGGCCCGGCAGGCCGAGCGAAAAAAGCAGCAGGAAGCTGCCAACAACCCCAGCAGCTCCGGCACTTCCACCAAATCCCAGAAGGTCATCGAGAGCATGACCGACACCAGCAAGACCACCAGAGCAGACGGCAGCACCGTGACCACCAAAGTGCTCACCGAGAAGCTGCAGGATGAGACCGGCAAGATCACCCAGCGGGTGACCAAGACCGTCACCGAGGCAGGTACCAAGCTGATGGACGGCGTGGAGCGCTCCTACAAGACCGTGACCACCTATGTGGACGGCATCCAGACAAAGGTGGAGCGCAGTTTGGATGACATCGCTAAGACCACCACAGGCACAAAACCCGGCTCCACCACGCCGACGGCCCCCACCCCGGACAAAGACCTGACCGACGCTGTGGAGGCCAACACCGAGGCCCTGCTGGCTGCAAACAGCAAGCTGGCCGAAATGGTTCGGCAGGCCAATTCTCTGGTGCTGTCGGACAACATGGCCATCACCCGGTCTGTGGCCGCTTCCGGCACGGCACAGGTGGCCGCAGCCGCTAACAACTACCACCGGGAGGGTGACACCAACATCACCCAGAACATTTACAGCAAGGCCCAGACGGCGGCAGACCTCCAGCGGGAAGCACGCTGGGAAGCTGACCGGGCCAAGGCCCAGAAACGATGAAAGGAGGGCACTGAATGCCATTTCGCAAAGACCATTTGCAGCTGGTCACGGATGCCGGGGCCACTCTCGACATCGGGTGGGGCTACGGCACACCCTACTCCCTCGACCCCATCAACGGCGTGGACGTGGACGTGCAGACCGCCCAGGGCGTGAACCAGGTGGGCGTGAGCGTGGAGCGCCAGAGCGTGGCCGGGGTGAGCCGTGAGCTCATCATCCACTGCCACAGCCCCCACGGCGACGCGGATGCCGCCCAGCTGCTGGAAAAGCTGCCCTACTTCACCAGCGGCACAATGTACTTCGAGGATAGATTCTTCTGCCGTTTTGTGCTTTCCAAGACCCCCTACACAAAGAGCATCCACCCCTACCCGGTGTTGGCCTTCATGCTCTTCTGCCCGAAACCCTTCTGGTACAACTTGCAGGCTCAAAGCTTCTGCATCAACGGCTTTGTGCCCAGCTTCAGGCTACCCATCAATTACTCCAAGCCCCATCGGTTCGGCGTGCGCACTTCAATCGGCTGGCTGAATGCCTATAACCCGGGGGCGCTGAGCGTGCCCTTCACGGCCACCCTCAAGAGCGACGGCGCTGTGGTCAACCCCACCGTGCTGAACATCATCACGGGCCAGAGCATCCGCATCCTGACCACCCTGACCCCCGGGCAGGTCATCGAGATCTACCGCACCACCACCGACAAGCTGGCAGTCAAGCGGACAGAGGACGGCACGGAAGAGAATATCTTCTCCCTGCTGGATGAGGACAGCGACCTGCTGGAGCTGGCCCCGGGAGACAACTTACTCAAGGCCACCGCCGACAGCGGCGAGACCAGCCTGCAGGTGACAGTGCGCTTCTATCCCATGGTGAGCGGTATTCTGCCGGAGGTGATCTCGTGACACTGGACGTTTTGGATGAACTGACCCTCGCCCGGCTGGGCCGGGTGGAGGTGTGGGTAAGCCTTTACTGGGACGAGCCCTACAACACCGAGGGAAGCATGACGCTGGAAGTCAGACCCACCGAGGAGAACCTCGCCCTGCTCCGGGAGGGCCGCTGGCTGCGCCGCAGTGACAGCGATGTGCCCATGCGCATCTGCCACCGGAGCAACGAGAACACCGACAGCAATCTGGTGGTCACCGGCTTCCCGGGGACGTGGATCTTCACAAAGCGAGCCGGTACCGCCATCGTGAAGAACGAGAACGCCGAAGCCGCCATGCGCAGACTGGTCAGTGCAATGCAGCCGTGGCCCAAACTGGAGCTGGGTGCTGCTGTGGGCTTCGACACCACCTACACTGCACAGACCTCCGGCGGCAGCATCATGGACTACCTGATGACCATCGGCGCTGCTTGTGATCTGGGCTTCCGGGTGCGGCTGGCAGGCAAGAACGCAGACAAAAAGCTGCTGTTCGAGGTCTACCGGCCCACCGCTGACCCAAACAACAGGTTCAGCACAAAGTGGGGCAACCTGCAGCAGGCCGCGTGGGCCTTTGGCGACAGCGACTACGCCAACGTTGCCGTGGTGCAGGGTGCTGGCGAGGGCGAGGCCCGCGCCACCGTCACCGTGGGCCTGACGGATGCCACCGGTGCCAACCGACGGGAGCTTTACGTCGATGCCCGGGACGTGCAGCCGGACGAGGAAAAGGGTGAGTCCAGCAAGAGCCAAGCCTACCTCGAGCGGCTCATGGCCCGAGGCACCAACAAACTGCTGGAACAGCTGCGCACCGGCTCCATTGAGCTGACCATCGATGCCGAGGGCCTTTCCCCCGGCGACGTGGCCCACTGCACCATCCCGGAGCTGGGCTACAAGGCCACCGTCCGGGTGGCCGATGTCATCACCCAAAGCCAGAGCGACAGCACCACCCGCACCGTGCGGCTGGGTACGCCGGTCTGGCGCAAGCTAAGGAGATGATCTTTTGAGCAAAATCGTTTTATATCCCGCCAACGACTGCGACTTCGATGCCGCAGACGTGGCGGCCTACCTTGCAGGCCTCACCTCGGGCGTGTTCAGCTCCGCTGAGGACTTCCCGGTGACAGCCGCAGGCGGGCTGAAGGTCACCGTGGGGGCGGGCCGTGGCTGGGTGCACCCCAGCCGATTCACCGGCTACTCCATCACCAAGCGGGAGGCCGACACCCTGGCCCTGCCGCTGGCTGACCCGTCTCTCCCCCGCATCGATCGAATCGTCATGCGCTATGATGCCGGTGCCAGAGCCGCCAGCCTGCAGGTGCTGCAGGGCACGGCATCCAGCACACCCACGGCCCCGGCCATCTCCCGCACCGAGCTGATCTACGACCTCTGCCTTGCCGAGATCACCCGCCCGGCAGGCTCCACCAGCATCACCACGGGCCAGATCACCGACACCCGGCTGGACGAGGCGCTCTGCGGCATCGTGCGGGACAGTGTGACCGGCATCCCCACCGACGAGCTGCTGGCCGCTGCCAAGGAGCGCATCAACGCACTGGAGGAGAAAGCTACCAGCAGTGCCGCTGCCGCCAAGGACAGCGCAGAGGCAGCAAAGAGCAGCGAGACCAAGTCCGCCGCCAGCGAGAAGAACGCCAAGGACAGCGAGACCAACGCCCAGCGGGCCCTGCAGGACACGGAGACGAAACACACCGCCGCCTTGAAGGACATCGCACAGGCCCGCACCGCGGCCCTGAACGACGTAGCGGCCTCCACCAAGATGGCCACCGCTGCGGCAAACGCTGCCACCCAGCAGGCCACCGCCGCTGCGGGGAGCGCTTCCACCGCCGCCACCAAGGCCGGGGAGGCAGAGAAGAGCAAGACGGCAGCGGCTACCTCTGCCACCAATGCAAAAGCCAGTGAGGAAGCATCCAAGAACTGGGCGGAGGAAGCTAAAAAGGCGGCAAACACCGACACGACCGTCTCCATCGCAGGGGCCCCCGCCGATGCTGCGGCGACCCGGGCGCTGATCAAGGAGATGCTCGCTGCCCAGCGGGAAGAGGACTACAAGAGAGTCAGGTACTGGGCCAGCAACGACCCCACCAGCCCGGCAAGCTTTATCGGCGGCACATGGGAGCGCGTCGAAGGTGAGTTTATCATGGGCGCTTCCAGTGCCTACCCTGTGGGCACCACCGGCGGCAGCGCCACCCACACCCAGACTACTGCCGAAATGCCGAGCCACAACCATAGCGGGTCTACTGGCAGTGCAGGCGGCCACAGCCACAGTGCATCCACCGGCTCCGCAGGAAGCCACAGCCATAGCGGTACGACCGATTGGGCGGGTTCGCATAGCCATAATGTGAATGCTGAGTATAAGAGTGGCGGCGATGATGGCGAATCGTACCGTATTAGGAACTATGGAGCTTCCTGGGCTAATTATAAATTTACAACCAGTTCTGATGGTTCCCACACCCACAGCTTCAGCACGAACAGCGCAGGCGGGCACAGCCACTCTGTGAGCATCGGAGACGCTGGCGCTCACACTCATACCGTGAGCATCGGCAGCACCGGCAGCGGGCAGGCAATGGACATCCTGAACCCTTACTATGCCCTGTACATCTGGGTGCGGGTGGATGATGCCGCATGAAAGGAGCTCACATGAAAATTATTGACGAGACTGGCAGTGTGTTGACCACTGAGCCGGATCTGGAAGCGGGCTATCTGGTGGAAGATGTGGAAGTCGTTCACCATGATGCCGTAGAGGGCACAGCTCCGCAGTGGCACAGAGAGACCGCAAAGCTGCCGGACGGCTCTCTCGCCATCTACTACCGGGATGGTAAAGAGATTGGCCGGGACATGGTAAAGGTCATCGATGTGCCCGGCGTTGACCCTCAGCCAGCCTGGGATGAGGAAGTGCCGGTGATGCGGTACATCCGCTACACCGCCGAAGAGTTGGCCCAGCGGGAAAAGGAGAAGCAGGAAGCCCAGCAGCGGCAGGAGGTACTGGACAAGCTGCCCGAAACACTGGCCGCCCTGCAAGCCGCCCAGGCAGATGCGGATGCGCTGAATGTTGACCAGGCCTACCGGCTGACGCTGCTGGAGCTGGGGATCACGGAGTAAGCCCCTCTGCCAAGAGGACGATAACATTTTTAAGATGGGGCACTGCCCCGGAAAGGATGCGCTATGTTGTACCGTACCTGTAAACGCATGATCGAACGCGGCAATCTGGAGGGCATGAGCACCAAGCTGGACGTTTTCTATGCCGCAAGCAAGTTGACTGATGACGAGTACAAGGAGCTGACCGAGCTGCTGGCCGAGAAGGAGGCGCAGAATGCCCAGAACAATTCTTGACGTTTCCCGCTGGCAGGGCCGCATCGACTGGGACGCGGTGAAGCGCAGCGGCCTTATCTCCGGTGTGATGATCCGCGCCATGGGCAATAGCAAAGAGGGCAAACCCAGCAAGCCCTACATTGACCCCTATTTTGCCCGCAACTACGCCGAGTGCACCCGGCTGGGCATCCCGGTGGGCGTGTACGGCTACTTCAAGGCCACCACCAAGGCACAAGCCGACAAGGAGCTGGCCCTGTTCAAGCAGGCGCTGACCGGCAAGACGTTCCAGCTCCCGGTGGCTGTGGACATCGAGGACAAGCTGCAGGCGGCCCTGAGCAAGTCCGCCCTGACCGACATCGTGGCCCACTGCCTGAGCGTGGTGGAGAGCTGGGGCGTGTACGCCATGCTCTACACCGGCCTGAACTTCGGGCAGAACAACCTTTACATGGGCGGCGCGGCCCTCAAGCCCTACGACGTATGGCTGGCGGCCTACCGCACCAAGAAGCCCTCCCCCGGCTGGCCCTTCGGGATGTGGCAGTACACCAGCAGCGGAAAGATCCCCGGCATTGCCAAGGGCGCAGACCTCAGCGTGGCCTACAAGGACTACGCGGGCATCATCCAGCGGGCCGGGCTGGGGCAGGTCAGGGGGTGAGACCGATGGCAAGTTATCTGATTTCAGATGCACCATACGCACCCTGGCTCTCAGAGGTTCTAGCTACACTGGAAGTGCAAGCGTATCGCTTTTGTGCCCCACAGAGTTGTGGGCATTCAAATGGGGAGTATGTCGGTTGGTCGCCCAACCGCGTCACGCCCCTAAATATGGGCCTATAGCTCAGCTGGGAGAGCGTTCGGTTCGCATCCGAGAGGTCAAGGGTTCGAATCCCTCTAGGTCCACCAATTTGCCGCATCGTTTTGTACGATGCGGCGTTTTTTATGCCCAAAAAACTTTGGCAGACCGTGCCGGGCTCCGAACCCTGAAGTCGGATGCGAACCGGACGGGGTCATCCATGTACTTTTTGAAAATCCATCGCTTTCACGTCTCTTTCTTTGCATTTTGCAGAGTACTGCGGGCAAGCGCATCGCTTTTATGCCCCCTTCTCGGAAATTTCTTCAAAAATCTCCGCACCATCGTAGGTTGATACAGCCTTGAGCTGCTCTACTTGGTCGAAGCTGGCGTTCAGCGTAATCGAGATCTCATAGTCTTTTCGGACGCGAATCTCCGTAATGAACTGCTGCAAGATAGCGCGGCGTTCATCGTGGTTGGCGGTGTCGTACACATCCGCCCATGTAAACAGCTCGTTGCAGATGTAGTTGCTGCGCTTTGCCGTTTTGGTGGCTTCTTCGTATTCTTCCTGTGCCTGCACGAGCTGCTTTTCCAGAGTTTCCAAAGTCTCTCTTGCCTCGGCTACCAGTGTGCCCAGCAGTTCTTTGTCCAAGGCACTTACGCCCCGAATGACCAGAATGGTTTCGGCTTTCAGGTCGTCCAGCTCTTTCTGCTTGGCTTCCAAGTCTTTCTGGATTTTCTTAATTTTCTTCTGGATGCGGGCGGCATCGTTGGTCTTGACCGATTCCAGCAGCTTCTTCCGGGAAACCTCCCGGAACTGTGCGAAGATCTGCCGGACAACTTCTTCTACAATGGAATCCAGCTTAGAAACACCATAGCCGGACTGCCCATCGCAGTCGCCCGGATGCCGAATCTTATAAAAGCAGCTATACCGCGGCCGGACTTCTTTCACCGTATGCCCATCGGCGTAGGTGTGTGTCCGTCCGCTGCTGGTCAGGCTCAAGCGGTTGCCGCAGTGACCGCAGTAAACCAGCCCGGTCAAAAGGGCTTTGGAGCTGGTGCCCAGTGAAGTACCGCCACGTTCACAAGTGCGTGCCTGCCGCAGTTCCTGTGCCTGCTCGAACAGCTCTGGTTCGATGATGCGGAGCTGTGGGCACTCGGTTTCCACCGCACCGTTGATGAGGTATCCCGTGTATCCTTTATTCTTGATCATCCGAACGATGCTGGTGTTGGGGATATTTTTGTTGTTCCGTCCTACGACTCCCTGTTCATAAAGATAGTGGCTCAACTTCTGTGCGCCGTAGCCCTCGTAAACGTACTTGTGGAAAATCAGCCGGACGATCTCAGCTTCCGCTTCATCAATCACAAGGTCGCAGACTTCCTGATTCTTCTTGTTCACCCGACCAAGGCGGACACGCTTGTAGCCAAAAGCCACGGTGCCGCCCGTGTAGTGACCTTCCCCGGTGAGCTGTTCCAGCCTTGTCCGGGTACGGACAGAGGTTTTCAGACTTTC
>JABLTO010239833.1_pt1 | contig 70607 bp, 62 predicted proteins | sample 7160091 | NCBI WGS metagenome assembly JABLTO01 (sample SAMN14651225, study PRJNA627086) | human gut metagenome | isolation source: feces | host: Homo sapiens
CGGCACGGCCAACTACGACACCCTGCTCTACGGCGCGGAAGTGAAATTCTATTCCTCCCGCATCCAGCTCTCCGGCGAACTGGAGACCCCCCTGCGCAACTTCTTCGCCATCGGCGATGGCGCAGGCACCACCCGTGGTCTGGCACAGGCCGGTGCCTCTGGCATCAAGGTGGCTCGGGTCATCGCCCAGCGTCTGGATCAGGCGTAATCCTTACCATCACATTACAAGACCTGCAAAATGCAGGTCTTGTTTCCAAATCGGAAGAAAAGAGAGAGAATCCTTATGATTATGCTGGGAACCCTCATCAATACCGGCGCGATCATCGCCGGCGGCGTGGTTGGCTCCTTCTTTCAAAGAGGGTTAAAGGAACGGTTCCAGGAGACCCTCATGAGCGCTATGGGGCTGAGCGTCATCCTGCTGAGCATCGGCGGGGTGTGCAGTGAGATGCTCACCCTTCAAAATGGTCAGCTGGAGACCCAGGGGGTTCTGATGATGATCGTGTCCTTGGCCTTGGGCGCGCTGGTGGGCGAGGCCATCAACCTGGAACACCACACCCAGACATTCGGGGCGTTTTTGCGGGAGAAGAGCGGCAACAGCGGCGACAACAAATTCGTGGACGCCTTTGTCACCGCCTCCCTCACCGTCTGCATCGGGGCCATGGCCATTGTCGGCTCTATCCAGGACGGTCTCACCGGAGACATCTCTGTGCTGGTCACCAAGGCCATCTTGGACTGCATCATCATCTTCGTCATGACCGCTTCCATGGGCAAGGGCTGTATCTTCTCCGCCATCCCGGTCTTTCTGCTCCAAGGCATCGTGACCCTGCTGGCCGCCGCCATCGCGCCCTTCATCACCCAGGCGGCGCTGGACAACATCTCCCTGGTGGGGGACGGGCTCATCCTCTGTGTGGGCATCAACACCATGTTCCATCAGAAGATCAAGGTGGCGAATCTGCTGCCCGCCCTCATCTTCGCCGCTGTCTGGGCGTATCTGCCCTTTTAAAAAGATACAGAGACACCTCCCGTTTTTGCATAAAAATCGGGAGGTGTTTTTTCTTGCAGACGGTGCAAAGATGCAGTGGGGCAGGTGGGACACTTGCGAAAAATGAGGGGTGTAAACATAATGAAGGCGGGGGAGAGGAGAAATTTGGCGGGGTGAAAACGCGGAAAACCGGATGGAACAGCCCCTTCTTTCACACTTATGCACAGTTTGCACAAGGTTATGCACAGCAATCCACAGGGTTCTCCACAGAGGGGCATGACATAATTCACAAAACCAGCCGTCAGAACCCACCGGAATCCGGCGGGGGGAAGGATTGTCAAATGGGAGCGGGGACGGTATAATAATCTTTACTGCTTTACTAGGAGAAACCTAAACAGATCGTAATAGAAAGAATCGAGGGAAAACAGATGAATTATGCAGAAGAATCCTTGAAATTACATAAAAAGTGGCACGGAAAGTTGGAAACCGTGCCCAAGATGGAGATCCACGACAAAGAGGCCCTTTCCCTGGCCTACACCCCCGGCGTCGCCCAGCCCTGCCTGGAGATCCAGGCCGACCCGGCCAAGAGCTACACCCTCACCGGCCGCGGCAACACCGTGGCCGTGGTCACCGACGGCACCGCCGTGCTGGGTCTGGGCGACATCGGCCCGGTGGCTGGGATGCCGGTCATGGAGGGGAAATGTGTCTTGTTCAAAGCCTTCGGCGGCGTGGATGCTGTGCCCCTGTGCATAGACAGCAAGGACGTGGACGAGATCGTCAACACCGTAGCCCTGCTCCAGGGCAGCTTCGGCGGCGTCAACCTGGAGGACATCGCCGCGCCCCGCTGCTTTGAGATCGAGCGGAAGCTGAAGGAGCGCTGCTCCATCCCCATCTTCCACGACGATCAGCATGGCACTGCTGTGGTGGTCTTGGCCGCCCTGACCAACGCTCTGAAGGTGGTGGGCAAGGACATCCACGATGTACGGGTGGTCACCTGCGGCGCCGGTGCCGCTGGCACTGCCATCATCCGCCTACTCATCGCCCGCGGTCTCACCGACGTTATCATGTGCGACCGAAAGGGTGCCATCTATGAGGGTCGTCCCGACCTGAACCCGGCCAAGCAGGAGATCGCCGCCATCACAAACCGAGAGAAGCGTTCGGGCACCTTGGCGGAAATGCTGGTGGGAGCTGACGTGTTCATCGGCGTCTCCGCCCCCGGTATGGTCACGCCGGAAATGGTCCAGACCATGGCCAAGGACGCCATCCTGTTCCCCATGGCCAACCCCACCCCGGAGATCATGCCCGACCAGGCCAAAGAGGCAGGCGCTGCCGTGGTGGGCACTGGCCGCAGCGACTTCCCCAACCAGATCAACAACGTCCTGGCCTTCCCCGGCATTTTCAGAGGCACCTTCGATGTGCGTGCCTCTGACATCAACGATGCCATGAAGATTGCCGCCGCCCAGGCGCTGGCCAACCTGGTGCCGGAGGACAAGCTCAGCGCAGATTACATCCTGCCCTACGCCTTTGACGACGCCGTATGCCCTGCTGTGGCTCATGCCGTGGCTGAAGCGGCCGAGGCCAGCGGGGTGGCTCGGATCTGAGTTTTTAATCCCCCTTTAAGAAAAGAACAAAGACCTGCAAAGGTTTCCGGTGTATACTGTAGGTAATCTGAACGGAAAGGGCGGTGCCCCCTGTGAGCCAAATGGAACAACAGATTGAGCGCTTGTGCGCCCACGCCGACGTCTCTCCCGAACAGGCCCGTGCCGCACTGGAAGCCTGCGATGGAGATCTGCTGGACGCTCTGGTGTGGCTGGAGCAGCGGGGTATCATCGCCGCCGCCGGCGTCTGCACCTATTCCACCAAGGACGGTGTGACCGTGGAACCGCCCAGCCAAAGGGAACCGGACCCGGAGCCGTCCAAAGAAAGGCAGAACTGGCTGCTCACCGCGTGGAACTGGCTGGTGGACAACCGGCTGGAAGCCTACCAGAAGGACTCCAACGACCGGAGCATGGAGTGCCCCATGGCGGCGCTGCTGGCTCTGTTGGCGCTGGCCTGGTGGGTGGTGGCGCTGCTGCTGGTGGTGGGCTTTTTCCTGGGCTGGCGTTATCGCCTGGTGGGGCCCAATCTTGGACGCAGCCAGATGGTACAGGACGTGATGGAAAAGCTGGACGATGGGGCAGAGACCGTGGTAGACCAGGTGCGGCGGAATATCCGTCATAAAAATCCGAAGAACGGGGCGTGAGGACCAATGGCAAACCGTATTTTGATTGTAGAGGATGAGGAAAAGCTGGCTCGCATGGTGGAGCTGGAGCTGACCTATGAGGGCTACCAGGTGGAGAAGGCGCTGGACGGCCGCACCGGCTTGGAACGTGCCCTCTCTGGGGAACACGACCTGATTCTGCTGGACATCCTGCTCCCCGGTCTCAACGGCCTGGAAGTCCTGCGCCGCTACCGGAAGGAAGGGGGGAGCGCTCCTGTCATCCTGCTCACGGCACGGGACACCGTGGTGGATAAGGTGGCCGGATTGGACTCCGGCGCAGACGACTACGTGACCAAGCCCTTCGCTATCGAAGAGCTGTTGGCCCGCATCCGTGCCGCCCTCCGCACCGCCGGCGGCCGCCAGGAGAGCCAGTCCCATCAGCTTACCGCAGGCCCTGTGACCCTGGACCCGGACAGCCGGAAGGTCACCGTCAACGACACACCGGTGGAGCTGACCCGCCGGGAGTTTGACCTGCTGGCCTGTCTGCTGGAGCATAAGGGTAAAGTGCTCTCCCGCAGCGCCATTTTGAACACGGTCTGGGGTTATGACTACGTGGGTGAGACCAACACCGTGGACGTGTACATCCGCTTCCTCCGCTCCAAGCTGGACGAGGTGTTCGACATCCACCTGATCGAGACCGTGCGCGGCGTAGGCTACGTGATTCGGGGGGATTGAGATGGATCTGTATCAGAACCTCTTCCACACCCCGGAGTTGCCCTACGCGGCGCGGAAGCTCATCAATCAGCTATTTTTCCGCAGCCTGGCCGGATACCTAGTGCTGGACGCGGTGGTGCTCCTGCTCTTCTCCGGCAGGGGAAGAGCCTGGTGGCTGTTGCTGGCGGCGGAGGTGGTGGCGCTGCTGCTGGGAATGCAGAAGAATACCCAGATCGTTCAGCAGATGTTCGCCCCCATCCGGGCGCTGGAGGAGACTGCCGACGCCTTGAACGGCGAGCGGGTGGATACGGAAACCCTCCGTCGGCTGGCCAAACGGCTGGACGGCATCAATGTGACCAGCCTGAAAACCAGCCGCATCCAAATCCCCGGCGGACAGGAGGAGCTGCGTGCTTTGGCCAGCGCCATCAATGCCATGCTGGAGCGCATCGACCGAGAGTATCAAGTTCAGGCGCGGTTTGTCTCCGACGCCTCCCACGAGCTGCGCACCCCCATCGCCGTCATCCAGGGCTACGCCAATATGCTGGATCGGTGGGGCAAGGACGACCCGGAGGTACGTCAGGAGGCCATCAGCGCCATCCGAGCGGAGGCGGACTCCATGGCCACCCTGGTGGAACAGCTGCTCTTCCTGGCCCGTGGGGACAACAATACCCAGGCGGTGCAGTTCAAATCCTTTGACCTGTCCGCGGTGGTGGATGAGGTGTACCGGGAGACCGAGTTGCTGGAGACTGGCCGCCAGGTGGGCAGTGCCATCCAACCGGGCATCCAGTTCTACGGAGACACCGGCCTGCTGAAACAAGCCCTGCGCATCCTGGTGGACAACGCTGTGAAATACACCCCGGAGGGCGGCGCCCTGTTCGTCCGACTCCAGGGGAAAGACGGCATAGTAGAGCTGTCCGTCAGCGACACCGGCCAAGGCATCGCCCCAGATGATCTGCCCAAGGTGTTTCAGCGGTTTTTCCGCACCGACGAATCCCGCACCCGTCAGACCGGCGGCACCGGTCTGGGGCTGTCCATCGCCCAGTGGATCGCCGTCCGGCACGGCGGCTGGATCCAGGTGACCAGCAAACAGGGCGTAGGGTCTCGATTCACCCTGGTTCTGCCCTGGGCGGAACAGGGGCCGGAGGAGACCCAAGCATCTGTATAATTGGATGAGAAGCTGGAAAAAGCGAGATTTTCTCGCTTTTTCCAGCTTTTTTGTCCCCTCCGTCTTGTCAGCGTTTTGCCCATGCAGTAAAATAAAAAGGTTCCAATAAAAAACCGAAGCATTCGGAAGGAGATAGAGCACCATGAAACTGTTAGAAGAGCGCATTTTGAAAGACGGCCGTGCCTTAAATGAAGACGTCCTGAAGGTGGACGGATTTTTGAACCACCAGATGGACATTGAACTGTTCAACGAGATGGGCAAGGAGTGGTATCGCCTGTTCCAAGACGAGCAGGTGAACAAGATCCTCACCATCGAAGCCTCCGGCATCGGCATGGCCTGCGTGGCCGCCCAGTATTTCCACTGCCCGGTGGTCTTCGCCAAAAAGAGCAAGACTCGGAATCTGAGCGGGGAGTTCTACACCACCCAGGTGGCCTCCTTTACCCACGGTGTGGTCAACCATGTCATCGTGGCTAAACCCTACCTGAATCCGGAGGATCGGGTGCTCATCATCGACGATTTCCTGGCCAACGGCGCTGCGCTGGAAGGGCTGATGGATCTGGTGCAGCAGGCAGGCGCGACCGTGGTCGGTGCCGGCATCGCTGTAGAGAAAGCCTTCCAGCCCGGCGGCGAACGCATCCGGGCCAAAGGAGTGCGAGTGGAGTCCCTGGCACGGGTGAAGGAGATGCACGAGGGAGAGATCGTATTTTGCTGACCGTTTTTCTTGCGCAGGTTAGACAACTTTGGTATAATATTAAACTGGCCGAATGTTAGGCTTCAAGAGGCAGGAATCATGAAAGAAAAAAGCGTCAAACATTGGATGAGGCGATTGGTCTGCTATGGCATCGGGATGTTGGTGCTCACCTGTGGTATCACCCTGAACACCAAGACCCTCCTAGGGGTCTCGCCCATCATCTCCGTGCCCAACAGCCTCTCCGTCCTCTTTGGATGGGATTTGGGCTGGGTGGTCACCCTCTTTTACCTGCTCTGCGTGGCAGTCCAGCTGCCCATCAAAGGGCGGCGGTTCGGGATTCTGGACGTGTTACAGTTTCCGGTCAGTTTTCTTTCCGGCTGGCTGGTAGGATGGTACAGCAAGACCTTGTCCTTTCCCAACCCCTCCTGGCCTCTGCGCTTGACCCTGCTGGCATTGGCCATCCTGCTCACCGGCATCGGCGTGTGCATGATGGTCAATATGGAGCTGGCACCCAACCCGGCGGATGGCCTGGTGGACAGCATCAGCCAGCGCAGCGGCAAGAACATGGGTCTGTGCAAAAACCTCTTTGACCTGGCCTGCGTGGTGGTGACCGTGACCATCAGTCTACTGTTGGACGGTACGGTCATCGGCATTGGCCTGGGCACCGTGGCCACCGTCCTGTTCACCGGACGGGTCATCGCCCTGGTCAACCGCTTCCTGCGGGATCCCATGCGCCGGATGGCCGGGTTAGCGTAAGCCTATCAACTGCATCGGCTCCGTTCTATGGGAACGGATGGGAGGAAGGAAACAGAGCGACTCCGGTCAGCCTCCCTGCCGTCGGAATGACGGAACCAAATTTGAGAGATGGCGGCGTCTTTTGGCCGCCTGAAGGAGCATTCAACCTTTGGATTTTGAACAGTTACAGTTAATCGAACCCATCCGAAGGGCACTGTCTGAGCAAGGATATACCCAGCCTACTGCCATCCAGGCTGGCGCCATCCCCCCGGCTTTGGAAGGTCGGGATGTGCTGGGCAGCGCTCGCACCGGAACGGGAAAAACCTGCGCCTTTGCCGTGCCCATCCTGCAGCGGCTCACCCAGCACCCGGTGACCGGCAAACAGGGCAAGCCCCCCATCCGGGCGCTCATCCTGACCCCCACCCGGGAGCTGGCCATTCAGAACCAGGAGCAGGTGGAGCGCTATGGCAAGTATCTGCCCCTGAAGAGCGTAGTCATCTACGGCGGCGTGGGTCAGAAACCCCAGGTGGACGCCATCCAGGCCGGGGCAGAGATCCTCATCGCCACGCCGGGCCGCTTGGCAGACCTGTACGGACAGGGACTGCTGGACTTGTCCCAGCTGGAGATCTTCGTGCTGGACGAGGCCGACCGGATGCTGGACATGGGGTTCATCCATGACGTGCGGAAAATTTTGAAGTGGCTGCCGGAGAAAAAGCAGACCCTGTTCTTCTCCGCCACCATGCCCGACGAGATCATGGACCTGGTCAACCGCCTCTTAGACCACCCGGCACGGGTGGCTGTGGACCCGGTGTCCTCCCCGGTGGAGGTCATCCAGCAGTCCGCTTGGCCGGTGGACCGGGAGAACAAGACCAAGCTGATGGTCTGGATCTTGGAGCAGAAGAACATCTCCTCCGCCCTGGTCTTCACCCGCACCAAACACGGGGCCGACAAGGTCAGCCGTGACCTGAACCGCGCAGGAGTTTCCGCTGCCGCCATCCACGGCAACAAGTCTCAGACCGCCCGGCAGACCGCCCTGGCCAACTTCAAATCCGGAAAGATTCGGGTGTTGGTGGCCACTGACATCGCTGCCCGTGGCTTGGACATCCAGGATATGCCCTGCGTGTTCAACTACAACCTGCCCGAAGTGCCAGAGACCTATATCCACCGCATCGGCCGGACCGGCCGCGCGGGCCACGATGGCACGGCCTTCACCCTCTACGACTACGTGGAGCAGCCTCTGCTGAAAGAGGTGGAGAAGCTCATGGGCAAACAGGTGCCCAAGGTGGAGGATCACCCCTGGCCCATGCAGCGCTTTGAAGCGCCGGTGCGGGACAAACGGGGGAAGATCGTGAACCCGGAGGATCAGGAGTCTCGCAAGGCGGCGCGGGAGAAGCGCAATGCCCGGAAGGCGGAGGCAGCGAAGGCAGACGCTCAGATGACGCCGGTGCTGGAGCCCTCTGTGAGCGCGAAGAAAAAGTCTAAGAAAAAAGAGCAGGCCAAGCCCGCCCTGACGCCCAAGGAAGTCCTGCCGGTCACTCAGCCAGAGGAACTGCCCACGGAACCGGCTGCGCCGGTGTGGTCGGAGGAAGGGGAGATCCCCTACTACTCTCTGGATCTGCTGCCGCCGCGGACGGAACAGATGCTGGACAACAGCACGCCCTTTGACAGCAAAGATATTTTGACCCGCAAGTACAAGCGTCCTGCCCGCCGGGTGGTTCCCTCCCTCAGTCGGGTATCCCTGCTGCCGGGTGGGGAGCTGAAGGAGACCTTCTCCTCTCGCCTGCGGTTGGAGGACACCGAACCGGTGCTCACCCAGGGCAAGGACGCCACCGACCGTCTCCTGGCCAGAAAGAAGCCGGAACGCCGGCGGAAAAAGAACAACGAGCCTTCTGGGAAAGAGAAGGATTCGGCCAAGACCAAGCAGACGGCGCAGCCCAGCAAGGCAGCTGCGGTGACGGGGGAACAGAAGCCCAAAAACAGCCGGAAACGCCGGAGCGGCAAGAGGCCCAATGGCGCCAAAGCCAAGCCGGCCGCAGCGGTGCAGATTCAGCAGGCCAAGGAACCCAAGGTCAAGCGGGCCAGTCCCCAGAAGTCCGGCGGCAAGGGTGCAGCGCCTAAGGCCAACCATGCCAAGCGAACAAAGCCGCCCAGACCGCCTCAGCCCATCAGCCACTCCCGCCAGAAGGATTCCACCGAGCAGAGTTCCCTGATGAAACCCTATTACCTCAGCGACCTGAAAAAGCGGTAAATCTTCCGAAAACGGAACAGCAAATAGAAAAAGGAGCTGATAGTTTATGATTTTCTTTGTCATTGCAGCACTGCTTGTCGTCCTGGATCAGGCCACCAAGTTCTATATCCGCGCCACCATGGCGGTGGGCGCTACCAAAGTCCTCATCCCCAACTGGCTGGGGCTGAACTACGTCCAAAACACTGGCGCGGCCTTTTCCTCCTTTGACCAGTACACCATGATCCTGGCCATCGTCTCCCTGGTGGTCTCCATCCTGCTCATCCTGGCCATCGCCTTCAAGTGGGTGCGCCACCCCTTTGGCCGCTTCACCCTCATGCTCATTCTGGCTGGGGCAGTGGGCAACCTGATCGACCGGTTCTTCATGGGCTACGTGACCGATATGATCCAGGTGCTCTTCATCAAGTTCGCGGTCTTTAACGTGGCGGACATTTTCGTTGTGGTGGGCGCTGTCCTCCTGGTCATCTACGTCCTCTTCTTCTGGGATCGCTGTGAGCGGGTCCACGGGAAGCGGGAGATTCGAGGCAAGCGGAAGAAATGAGTCAGCTCACCTTGACGGTGGAACAGACCGGACAGCGTGCCGACCAGTTCCTGGCCCAGTCGGTGGAGTCCCTCACCCGCAGCGGCGCACAGAAGCTGCTGGAACAGGGATTGGTGACGGTGAACGGGAAGCCGGCGAAGAAAAACACCAAGTTTTCTGCAGGCGATACCGTGACCGTCCAGCTGCCGGAGCCGGAACCGGTAGAGGTCCTGCCCCAGGACATCCCGCTGGATGTGGTCTATGAGGATCAGGATGTCATCGTGGTCAACAAACCGGTGGGCATGGTAGTACACCCCGCCCCCGGTCACCCGGACGGCACCCTGGTCAACGCCCTGCTCTACGCCTGCGGCGACTCCCTTTCCGGCATCAACGGCCAGCTGCGGCCGGGCATCGTCCACCGCATCGACCGGGATACCAGCGGTCTCATCATCGCGGCGAAGAACGACATGGCTCACCTGAGCCTGTCCGAGCAGCTCCAAGACCACTCGTTGGCCCGCACCTATGAGGCCATCGTGGTGGGCAACTTCCGAGAGGAGACTGGCACCGTTGATGCTCCCATCGCCCGCCACCGCACCGACCGGAAACGGATGGCCGTGGCCGCCGATGGCCGCAGGGCGGTGACCCATTGGAAGGTGCTGGAGCGCTATCCGGGCTACACCCACATCCAGTGCAACCTGGAAACCGGCCGCACCCATCAGATCCGCGTCCACATGGCCTATATCGGGCACCCGGTGCTGGGCGACCCGGTGTACGGCGGGAAACGGAAGGAGAATTTCGGCCTGACCGGCCAGTGCCTCCACGCCAGAAAGCTGGCCTTCCAGCATCCCAGGACAGGGGAGCGGATGGAGGTGGAGTGTCCGCTGCCGGATTACTTCCAGGAGGTTCTGCGAAAGCTGTCCATGCGAAAATAGAGCAAAAAAGAGCGCCAATATGGCGCTCTTTTTTTGCTTTTGTCAGGCGTCCCGCTGATTCCGGAAGGGAATCTGAACGCGCTCAATGTTGTCAAATGCCTGCTGGCACAGACCTTCAAAGTCGTACTTGGTCTCGATGTCGTCAAAGTCGCTGACCTTGGGCTGGGTGCGGGGATGACGGGGGGTGAAGACGGTGCAGCAGTCCTCGTAGGGCAGGATGGAGGTGTCAAAGGTGCCGATGTGGCGGGAGATCTTGACAATTTCCTCCTTATCCATGCCGATCAGGGGACGGAAGACGGGCTTCTTCACCACGTCCTCGGTGACTGCCATGGCCGCCATGGTCTGGCTGGCCACCTGTCCCAGGCTCTCGCCGGTGACCAGAGCGCCAGCGCCCACCCGGTCTGCGATCATTTCAGAAATGCGCATCATGAACCGGCGCATGGCCAGAGTGAAGTAGGGTTCCGGACAGCTCCGGCGCAGCTCCTCCTGAATGCCGGTGAAGGGGACAATGTTCACGGTCAGGCGACCGCAGTAGCCGGTCAGCAGGCTGGCCAGCTCCAGCACCTTCTCTTTGGCCTCATTGGAGGTGTACGGATAGCTGAAAAAGTGAACCATTTCCAGTGCCAGGCCACGCTTGGCCATCATGTAGCAGGCCACCGGGGAGTCGATGCCGCCGGAGAGCAGTGCCACAGCACGTCCGCCCACGCCCACCGGCAGGCCGCCAGCGCCCGGCTCCGGGTTGGCGTGGACATAGCCAGCAAAGTCGCGGACTTCCAAGTGGACGATCAGCTCCGGATTGTGGACGTCCACCTTTAAGTGGGGATAGGCTTCCGAGAGCAGGCCGCCTACGTACTGGCTCAGCTCGATGGAGGTCATGGGGAAGGTCTTGTCGCTGCGCTTGGACTCCACCTTGAAGCTCTTGGCGTTTTTCAGGTCCTGGTCCAGATAGGCACAGGCGGCCTGGAAAAAGGCGTCCGGGTTCTTCTCGCAGGATTTGGCACGGGACAGGCCCACAATGCCAAACAGCTGCTTCATGGACTCCCATGCGCCGTCCAGATCGCAGGTCTCCTCCAGCGGTTCCACGTAGACGATGGACTGGCGGGAGATGGCGCGGAATCGGCCGTAGGGGTGGAGGCGGCGCTGGAGGTTGCCCATCAGCCGCTCCTCGAACCGGCGTCGGTTCAGGCCTTTCAGAACGATCTCGCCCATCTTCAGTAAAAACAGTTCTTGGTTCATGATGTTATGGATTCCTCTCTCTTTTTCTATCCCAACAAAGCCTTATTCTGTCGGCGTTGTCGGGTCTGTAGTCGTGGTGTCGCCGCCCTCACTGGGGGTCGTCGGTTCCGTGGGAGTGGGCGGCTCGGTGGGGGTCGTCGGTTCCGTTGGCTCGGTGGGAGTCGTGGGTTCCGTCGGGGTGGTGGGTTCCGTGGGAGTGGTCGGCTCAGTGGGAGTCGTGGGCTCCGTCGGAGTGGTCGGCTCGGTGGGGGTGGTGGGTTCCGTGGGCGTCTGGTTGTTGTCACCGGTGTTGTCGTCCGTGTTGGTCTTCTGGTCGTCCTTTTTGGAATCCGTCTTGGTGTCTTTTTTGTCGTCCTGCTTGGTATCCTGTTTGTCGTCCGGTTCCGCCTGACTGGAGGCGGGAGCGGAGGTGTCCGCCGGGGTGCTGCCCAGACCGCGCATGACAGCGGCGCCGCCCACGATGAGCAGGAACAGGATGACGATGCAGAGCAAGATGGCCAGGATGGGGATCTCCCGCCGCTGCCGCTTTTTCTTCGCCGGTTTTTTGGCCGGTTCCGGCTTGACGGGAGGCGGGGTGGGGACAACGGGTTCCGGTGCGGCCGGTACGTCATCCAAGATCAGCGGGTGATCCAGGATCATCGTGGCGTCTGGATCCATCTTCTTGGGCGGCGTGATGTGCCGCTTGGGGGTCTCCGGCGTGGGCTGCTGCTTGGGGGGCTTGGGAGCCGGGTGGCTGCGCTTGCCCATCAGGGATATTTTCTTCCGTGCCTTGGCCTGATTCTGTTCCGCGGCTGTTTTGCGGCTGCAGACCGGGCACTCCCCCAGGCTCTCGTCATAGGGGCGATGACACTTGGGGCAAAAAGTAGTAATCATAAAGGTATCGTCCTCTTTCCACAGGGTTTGGATGGTATCGAATCATTATATACGCGCCGGGGGAAATTTCAAGAACAAAAAAGAAACAAAAGAATGAAAAAATTGGAACAGGAAACGGTCGAACTCACTTGCCCACACAGAAACGGGAGAAGATGCGTGCGGTCACATCCTCCGTGACCCGTCGTCCTGTGACTTCGGCCAGGGCTGCCATGGCAAACTCCACGTCGGAGAGCACCGCGTCGGGAGACATACCGGCCTCCAGCCCGTCTCGCACCGCTTCCAGCGCCTGTTCCGCCCGCTGAGCGGCCTCTGCCTGCCGGGCGTTGGTGAGCAGTTCCCCCTGCTGTTCTGCACCAGCCGGGAACCGCCGAGCAATCTCCGCTTCCAGGGCGTCCAGACCGGTGCCCTCTTTGGCGCTGATGGCCAGGGGAGCCTGTGCCAGTCCGGACAGGTCGGCCTGCTGGGGCAGGTCGGATTTGTTCACCAAAATGATGCACTCCTCCACCTGACCGGCGGCGTCCAGCACCATCTTATCGTTGTCGTCCAGCGGGGCGCTGCCATCCAGCACCACCAGGGCCAGCTCCGCCCGCTCCAGAGCATCCAGACTCCGGCGCACGCCCATCTGTTCCACCACGTCGCCGGTCTCTCGCAGACCGGCCGTGTCGATGAGCCGCAGCAGCACACCGCCCAATACAGCCTTTTCCTCCACCGTGTCCCGGGTGGTGCCGGGGATGTCGGTGACGATGGCCCGGTCGTAGCCCAAGATGGCGTTGAGCAGGGAGCTTTTCCCAGCGTTGGGTCTGCCGACGATGGCGCAGGGGACGCCTTGGATCAGCTGCTTGCCTCGGCGATAGGTGGCGCGGAGGGCGGCCAGGTCTTGGGCGGCTTTGCCCACGCTCTGGGCGATCTCTTCCGCCTCAAAGGGCTCGATGTCTTCATCTGGGTAGTCCAGCACTGCATGAAAATGAGCCAGCAGGTCTACCAGCTGATTGTAAATCCCATCGATTTTCTTTCCCATGGCGCCGGACAGCTGTCCCACGGCGTTCTTGGCGGCGGAGACGGTCTCCGCATCAATCAGGTCGATGACCGCTTCCGCCTGGGTCAAGTCCATTTTGCCATTCAAGAAGGCGCGGCGGGTAAATTCCCCCGCCTTGGCCTGCCGCGCACCGGCGGCGAACAACGCTTCCAGGCCAGCGGCCAGCATGGTGGGGGAGCCGTGGCACTGCAATTCCGCCGTGTCCTCGCCGGTGTAGCTGGCGGGAGCGACGGAGAAGGTGGCCAGGCAGTTGTCCAGCACAGTGCCGTCGGTGTCGTGGAGCTGGCCGTAGATGAGGGACTGAGCAGGACGCTCTAATAACGGCGTCTTTCCCGCGAAGGGGGTGAACACCTTGGCCAGCACCTGACGAGCCTCCGGCCCCGAGATGCGCAAAATGCCGATGGCCGTCCGGGCGTAACCGGTGGCGATGGCGGCAATGGTGTCGGTCATACGGCATCCTCCCCTCGGATCATCTGCACCACCTGGGGCAGGATTTCTACATAGGAATCCGCATGGTCGCCGCCGTATTCCCCGTCCAGGGTCCAGGCCACCGGCGTATTGCAGTGGAAGGAGATGTTGCTGGTCTGGAAGGAACGGACCTTCTCGTTGGGGGTCCGGGCAAGCAGGGCGGCGATGATGGCGTTGAGCTGGGCCAGGGAGGTGGGGGCCTCCACCAACAGTACCTCAAACTTGCCGTCATCCAGGATTACATCGTGGTTCTTCATCCCCTGGAAACCGCCCACGGAGACGGAGTTGGAGACCATACCATAGATAAAGTTGCCTTCCTCCATCACGCCGTCATGCTCGATGGTCATGGAGTAGCTGGTGATGTCGGTCAGGCTCTGGATGCCTTTCAGCACGTAGGCCGCGTGTCCCAAAATCTGTTTGATCTCCTGAGGGGTCTCATAGGCCACGTTGGTGAACAGGCCAAAGGCGGCCACGTAGACAAAGATGTGGTTGTCGTTGAACTGACCCATGTCGCAGGCGAAGGGGTCGCCTGCCGCTGCGATGGCTGCGGCTTTTTGCAGGTTGGCGGGGAGGCGGAGGGTCTTGGAAAAATCATTGGTGCTGCCGGCGGGGAGATACCCCAGAGGCTGCTTGAGACCGCCGTGGATCATGCCGGTGACCACCTCGCTGAGGGTGCCGTCACCGCCGGAACAGACGATGCGGTCATAGGAGCCGCCCAGCTCTTGGACGGCGTTCACGGCGTCTCCGGCCGCTTTGGTGGCGTACAGGGTGACCAGCCAGTCTTCCTTCTGAAACAGAGCGGTCACTTCTCCTAGGGCGCTGGTGATCTTGGCCTTGCCAGCGGCGGGATTATAGATGAAAAGAAGTGTTTTCATGTGCGTTCACTCCCATTGGACAAAATATGACAGAAAGAATACTCCTATTATGGAAGACGGGGCGGAAAAAAACAACCTTATTTTATGAATTTTCCCCTCGGAAGGTGGGAAAAGACCGGGAAAAGGGACGGAATGTGGGAGAAAATGTATCATACGATACAGTCTAGCCATTTGGTTGGTTGTATGATACAATAACAGCGAAACAGATCGCCCTCTTTTCAGGTTCCCCTGAAAAGGTGATGATTGATATTGATTAGGGAGGCACCTCTTATGTTGGATATCCGTGTTGAATTGACTAAGACCCCGAAGGCAAAGCCTGCTGATGAGAGCAAACTGGGCTTCGGCAAGGAATTTTCCGACCATATGTTCGTCATGGACTACGATCCTGACAACGGCTGGCATGACGCCAGAATCATCCCCTATCAGCCCTTCCAGATGGATCCCGCCTGCGTGGTGTTCCACTACGCCCAGGAGATCTTTGAAGGCCTGAAGGCATATCGTACCGCAGAAGGCAAGATCCAGCTCTTCCGCCCGGACTGCAACGCCCAGCGCAGCAACGACTCCGCTGACCGTATGTGTATGCCCAATATCCCCGTGGAAGACTTTGTGCAGGCCGTCAAGGCTCTGGTGAAGGTGGATCAGGATTGGGTGCCCCACACCGATGGCACTTCCCTGTATATCCGCCCCTTCATGATCGCCACCGACGTGGGTCTGGGCGTCCACGCTTCCAAGCACTATCGCTTCTGCATCATCACCGCTCCCTCCGGCGCTTACTATGCCGAAGGCCTGGCTCCCGTGCGCATCTACGTCGAGGATGAATACATCCGTGCAGCCCCCGGCCTGACCGGCTTCTGCAAGTGCGGCGGCAACTACGCTGCCTCCATCAAGGCCGGCGACCTGGCCGAACAGCAGGGCTATGCCCAGGTGCTGTGGCTGGACGGCGTGGAGAAGAAGTACGTGGAAGAGGTCGGCGCCATGAACATCATGTTCAAGATCAATGGCAAGATCTACACCGCTCCCTGCGTGGGCACCGTCCTGCCCGGCGTCACCCGCCGCAGCTGCATCGAGCTGTGCCGCGATTGGGGCTATGAGGTCATCGAGGACAGACTGGCCATCGCCGACATCATGAAGGCTGCCGAGGACGGCAAGCTGGAAGAGGTCTTCGGCACCGGCACTGCCGCTGTCGTCTCCCCGGTCAAGGAACTGAAGTGGATGGACAAGGTTGCCCACATCTCCGATGGCAAAATCGGCCCCCTGACCCAGAAGCTCTACGACACCCTCACCGGCATCCAGTGGGGCAAGATCGAAGACACCAAGGGCTGGACCGTTCCTGTGGAATAACATCGAATCAAACGCAAAACCCCAAGAGGGCAGACACAACTGTGTCTGCCCTCTTTTTCAGTGCAGCTGGTCAATCTCCTGCTGTAGATTCCTCAGGAATCTGCCTGCATGGGCACCGTCCATCTGCGTATGATGAAATTGGAAGGAGATGGGCAGCTCATACCGGAACCATCGTTTGCGATATTTCCCCCAGATGAGGAAGGGGTTGTGGAAGATGCCGCTGTTCATCCCAACGGCTCCGTTCAGCTCAGTGTCCACAATGGCGGACGTACCGATGACCATACTCTCCTCTGACAGGTCGTGGTCTTGGCAGGTCTCTGCTGTCTGGGTGGTGTAGGTCAGGTAGTCCCGATTGAACTGCTCCAGGGTGTCCGAATAGGGGAGGTCACAGGAGCTGACCTGGCCGGTTCGATTTAGAACGATGGTGTTGACGGCGATGGAGTCGTATTGCATCAGCGCATCGCCCACTGGGAGGAGAAAAAATTCCGGGATGCTTACGGCCGCTCTGCCGATGCAGTAGTCCAGGAGCATATTGAATTTCAGGCCCCGTTGCCGGGACAGCTTTACTAGGCTGGTCACATCGAGGGTCTTGAAAAAGGTCACCATGGGATTGGGCGCTTGCATCCAGAGCGCATACGCTGTCGCTCGTGTGGTGTCGTTGGGGTTGATCGTGTGTGCCATGTTCGCCTCCTGTTCCGAATGTTATGTCAGTTTGGTCATGTTCGCTCTGGCTGCGCTGGTGTTTTCATTTTGTTGCTGTCCAGCACCAAGATACAGAGCGACGCGCTTTTCGATACAACTTTTTGTCAAGGCTGGCAGCGCTGTCTTTGCCTTGGACGAAAGCGCAGGATGTAAAGTGTAACAGAAATATAAGGAAAAAGCTACCCCTTCCGTTACTTTCTAGCGTGGCGGAGTCCTGCAATTTGCAGGCAATCTTGCTTCCCACCGGCCTTGCTAGAGGAAGGGAAAAACCGCCCTTCCGATGGGTAAGTCCCAAAGGCACGAAAGCGGATTATTTTTCAGAAAAACGAAGATTTTTTATTCATACGGGCAAAAATAACGATATTTCCCCTGGAAAAAGCGGAAAATGGTGTTGATTTTCAAATGGAATTGGGCTAGAATAGACCGTGCTAAAAATCATTCCTCGGCCGGACGGGTCTGTATCCAGCAGATGCGCCGGGTGAGGAAAGTTGAATGGGGAGGTGCATGGTTCGTGGTGCATATCGTGTTAGTAGCGCCGGAGATTCCGCAGAATACTGGAAATATCGCCCGTACCTGTGCCGTGACCAAGAGCAGTCTGCATTTGATTCGTCCTTTGGGCTTTGACGTCAGTGCGTCAGCAGTGCGCCGGGCAGGTCTGGACTATTGGAGCCAGGTGTCCGTCACTGTTTACGAGGATCTGGCGGATTTTTTTGCCCAACATCCAGATGCCAAAGATTGCCTGTGGCTGGCCAGCGCCAAAGCGCCCCAGAGCTATACCCAGGTGCCCTACGAGCCGGACTGCTACCTGTTCTTCGGGAAGGAGACCGCCGGTTTGCCCGAGTGGTTCCGCACCGAGTATTTTCATCGTTGTGTCCGCATCCCGATGGTTCCGGGTGCGCGATGCCTGAACCTGTCCAACTCCGCCGCTGTCCTGGCCTATGAGGCCCTGCGGCAGCAAGGTTTTCCGGGGCTGTCCGGAGAGGGGGAAATGGCGGAGACAGGATTGGTTTAGACGCTTTTTATGGTAAGGGATAGGAAAGGAGTAGGAAAGATGAACTACAACAAGAAGACGGTTACTGATATTGACGTGGCAGGCAAGAAGGTTCTGCTGCGCTGCGACTTTAACGTGCCCATGGCCAAGAGCAATGACGGCACCATCCTGGACGACAAGCGCATCCGGGAGGCTCTGCCCACCATCCGCTACCTGCTGGAGCAGAATGCGGCAGTCATTGCCTGCTCCCATATGGGTAAGCCCAAGGGCAAGTGGAAGGAAGAGCTGACCCTGGCTCCCGTGGCAAAGCGCCTGAGCGAGCTGCTGGGTCAGAATGTGCCCCTGACCGCTGATGTCATCGGCCCCGACGCCACCGCCAAGGCCGCCGCGCTCCAGCCCGGTCAGATCATGCTGCTGGAGAACCTGCGCTTTGAACCGGGCGAGGAGAAGAACGACCCCGCTTTTGCCAAGGCACTGGCCGATATGGCGGACGTCTACGTCTCCGACGCCTTCGGCACCGTCCACCGTGCCCACGCCTCCACCGCTGGCGTAGCCAACTACCTGCCTGCCGTGTCCGGCTTCCTGATCCAGAAGGAACTGGAGATCATCGGCGGTGCCCTGGCCAACCCCAAGCGTCCCCTGGTGGCCGTCCTGGGCGGCAGCAAGGTCTCCTCTAAGATCGGCGTCATCAACAACCTGCTGGAGCTGGCCGACACCGTCATCATCGGCGGCGGCATGGCTTACACCTTCGCCAAGGCACAGGGCGGTGAGATCGGCACCTCTCTGCTGGAAGAGGACTGGATGGACTATGCCAACGAGATGATCAAGAAGGCCGCCGACAAGGGCGTCAAGCTGCTGCTGCCGGTGGATAACGTGTGTGCCGCGGAATACTCCGCAGACGCCAAGCCCGAGGTGTATCCTGCCGGCAAGATCCCCGCTGACAAGATGGGCATGGACATCGGCCCCGAGACCCGCAAGCTGTACGCACAGGCCATCGAAGGCGCAGGCACCGTCATCTGGAACGGCCCCATGGGCGTCTTTGAGTTCCCCGCCTTCGCAGAAGGCACCCGTGCCGTGGCACAGGCCCTGGCAGACAGCGATGCCATCACCATCATCGGCGGCGGCGACAGTGCGGCAGCGGTCCAGCAGATGGGCTTTGCCGACAAGATGACCCACATCTCCACCGGCGGCGGCGCTTCCCTGGAATTTATGGAGGGCAAGGAACTGCCTGGCGTGGCAGCGCTGATGGACAAGGAATAAAGAACACAGCTCCCGAGGTTCCCCGGAGCGGCCAGGCTCTGGGGGACCGGAGAGGGAATGACATAAGGGAACTGGGGGTCGGGCGCAGATCCCCCCAAAGTGCGCCAACCGGCGCTCTTCTGGCATCCCGGCATAGAATGGAGCGCGCAACAGACAATCCCATGGCGACAGAACCCTATCTGCGCGCATGAAATGATAGAAAGAGGGAATTTTATCATGAATAGAAGATATCGTAAGACCATTATCGCCGGTAACTGGAAGATGAATAAGACCGCTTCCGAGACCAAGGCGTTTGCGGACGAACTGAAGACCATGCTGCCCAAGGCAAAGTGGTGCGACATTCTCCTGTGCGTCCCCTTTGTGAACATCCCGGCAGCTCAGAAGGCATTCAAGGACACCCGTGTGATGATCGGCGCGCAGAACATCCACTTTGAGGATCACGGCGCATTCACCGGCGAGGTCTCCGCTGCCATGCTCAAGGAGCTGAACGTGAAGTATGCCATCATCGGCCACTCCGAACGCCGTCAGTATTGGAATGACAACGACATCATCGTCAACCGCAAGGCTCACGCCGCCATCGACGCGGGGCTGTACCCCATCGTCTGCGTGGGCGAGTCCAAGGAACAGCGGGAGCTGGGCGTGACCAAGGAGGTCATCGACCTGCAGGTGAAGACCGCTCTGTCCGGCATCCCCGCCGAGAAGATCCGTCACGTTGTCATTGCATACGAACCCCTGTGGGCCATCGGTACCGGCGACACCGCAACGGCAGAGCAGGCCAACGAGGTCTGTGAAGAGATCCGTACCGTCATCCGCAAGCTGTACGGCGCACGGGTGGCACGGAGCGTGACCATCCTGTACGGCGGCTCCATGAATGAGAACAACGCCCATGACCTGCTGGCACAGCCGGACGTGGACGGCGGCCTCATCGGCGGCGCTTCCCTGGTGCCCAAGAAGTTTACCGAGATCATCAACGCAGCCAACCAGGAATAATCCTGACCGGCTGTCCCTACAGCATCGGGCAGGGCTATCCCCGCCCGATCGTCTTTGTCCAAGATACAACTTGAGTCAACCGGCATCAGCCGCGTGCAGCGGCTGGGCTGGCGTTGAGAGAGAGGTTCCACATGAAAACACCGACGACATTGATCATCATGGACGGCTTCGGCCTGCGGGACGAAGCACAGGGCAATGCGGTCAAATCCGCTCCCACTCCTGTCCTGGATAAGCTCTTTGCCGAAAATCCCACCAGCAAGCTCTCCGCTTCCGGCATCGACGTAGGTCTGCCGGCCGGGCAGATGGGCAACAGCGAGGTGGGGCATACCAATATTGGCGCTGGCCGGGTGGTCTACCAGGATCTGCCCAAGATCTCCCGAGACATCGATCAGGGCACCTTCTTCCAGAACCCGGCCTACAAAAAGGCCATGCTGGCCGCCAAAGACCAGGGCAGGGCTGTCCACATCATGGGTCTGCTGTCCGACGGCGGCGTCCACTCCCACATCACCCACATCCAGGCGGCAGTGAAGATGGCCGCGGAGCTGGGTTGTCCTAAGATTTACGTCCACTGCTTCCTGGACGGCCGTGACGTGCCGCCTACCTCCGGCAAGGGCTTTGTGGCTCAGATGCAGGAGTATTGCAAGCAGTACGGCGCGCAGATCGTCACCGTCCAGGGCAGATACTACGCCATGGATCGAGACACCAACTGGGAGCGGACGGAGAAAGCCTATGCGGCCATGGTCTATGGGGAAGCGACCTATATCCCCGACTCGCTGGATGCCGTGCAGGGTTCCTATAATAAGGAGGTCACCGACGAGTTCATGACCCCGGTGGTCTGTGTGAAGGATGCGGAGATCCAGCCCAATGACACCGTCATCTTCATGAACTTCCGCCCCGACCGGGCACGGCAGATCACCCGTACCCTGGTGGACCCGGACTTTGACGGGTTCCAGCGGAAGAAGGGCTTCTTCCCGGTTCAGTTCGTCTGCACCACTTGTTACGACGCCAGTATGCCCAACGTGGAGGTGGCTTACCCCAGTGAGGCGCTGAAGAACGTCTTTGGGGAATATATCTCCAAGCTGGGTCTGACCCAGCTGCGCATCGCGGAGACGGAAAAGTATGCCCACGTGACCTTCTTCTTCAACGGCGGCGTGGAGACCGTGTTCCCCGGGGAAGACCGGGTGCTCATCCCGTCCCCCAAGGTGGCTACTTATGACATGAAGCCGGATATGTCCGCCAATGAAGTAGCCGCCGCCTGCGTAGAACGGATCGAGAGCGGCAATTATGACGTCATCATCCTGAACTTCGCCAACTGCGATATGGTCGGTCACACCGGCGTCTATGAAGCCGCGCGTCTGGCTGTGGAGACGGTGGATCGCTGCGTGGGACAGGTGGTGGAAGCCACCAGTAAGATGGGCGGCATCACCCTCATCACCGCCGACCACGGCAACAGCGAGCAGATGTTCCAGGACGACGGCGTGTCCCCTATGACCGCCCACACCACCAACCCGGTGCCCTTCTGCATCGTCGGTGCCAGCGTCCAGCTCCGGGACGGCATTTTGGCCGATATTGCCCCCACCATGCTGGATCTGATGGGGCTGGAGAAGCCGGAAGAGATGAACGGGAAGACGCTCATCGTCTGAATTAAAAATAAAATCCCTCCCACTTGGTAAACGATAGGACTATATTGGTTAGCGAGTAGGGGGGATTTTATGGTTCATATAGAAAGTAGATAAACAATCAGAGAAATAGAGGAGAAAGAATGAAAGAACATAAAATACAAAAGATATTGTGTATGATATTTATGCTAATAATGGTTGTTGTCTTTTTTATACTCGCTAAGGATGTCCTTACGAATGGAAATTCTTATTCAATAACCATTCTTTATGAGAGTGATGAATTTTCTTTGCTGGCTAAAAAAATAATGCTATTCTTATTTTTGGGACTGACGCTTTGTATCCCGGTATACTTTGCAGAAAATAATTGGATACCATACGTATATTGTGCCATTATTCTTATTGGGACTATTGTAGGCGGTTATACCTTTTGGGGGTATTTGCTGGTTGTTTTGTCTTTTTTTGGAATGATATTTGGAGCTATAGGGGAAGCAATCGGATTTGTGATTAGGCTGCTTTTTTCGGATTTTGGAGGTATTTGGCTCGTTCGAGTGATGCAGATAATTGGACACATAGCGACGATTGGTATCCTTTGTGCGCCGGGTGAATTTTTCAAGAGTGAGCCTAAAACGGAGGAACAGATTAGAAGAGAACATGAAAGGGAAAAGCTGGATACGTTAAAGGATATAGACTATCAATTAAAGAAGAGCAATTGGAATAAAAAGTGAGTTCAGGATGATAGCTGTGAAACGGATTCCAATGCTATTGCTGCTGATCGCACCCTATGGCTTTTTGGGCAGCTGTCTGCTCCAGACGACGGAGGACACGGGGGGCAGTCTGCTCCCTGTCTTTGCGCTGTTTGGGGTTGTGCTGCTGTGTAATATGGTCTATGCGTTCCTCCTGCCCAGGCTGGGCTTTGACGGACGGCGGATTCTATTTTGGAATCTGCTGCTGAAGCTCTGCAATATCCCAGTGTACCTCTTTGTGTTCGCCGTGGCGCTGGTGACCAACGTCCTCATCATCCCTATGATCCCATTCCTTTTCCTCTTTGACTATGCTTTGCTGCTGGCCTCCACCATGTACGGTATCAGCGGTCTGCTGTGTTGTTGTAGAGAGGGTAAGGTGTCACGAAAGACGCTGGTCATCCACAGTGTGGCTCAGTGCTTCTTCTGCGTGGATGTGTTCAGCGCAGTCTATTGTTATATCAAAACGCGAAATAGAGGCGGTTGACAGCATCATTCTCCACATGATACAATATTTTTAACGTCGGAGGGCGAATTGTTCAAGGAACAAGAGCCGGATAAGGAACAGACTGAAATGTCCGTTCTTTATCCGGCTTTTTATTTTGATAAAGGAGGATTTGAACATGGATTTCCCGACTGGAAACATCAAGCGTATCTACTTCCGTTACCTGTCCGCGGCCTTTGGCAGCGCCATGATCACGTCGGTCTACTCCATCGTGGACATGGCCATGGTGGGACAGTACCACGGGCCCGATGGCACGGCGGCCTTAGCTGTGGTAGCGCCGGTGTGGAACATTATCTATAGCCTGGGGCTGCTTATGGGCATTGGCGGCAGCGTCATCTTCAGCGCCAAGCGAGGGGCGGAACAGCACAACGGAGAAGAGAATCAGTATTTTACCATGGCGGTTCTAGACTCTGTGCTCCTGGCCGTGCTGGCGTGGGTGGGGGTGCTGGCCTTTGAAGTCTCCGTATTGACCTTCTTCGGTGCGGACGAGACGCTGCTGGCCATGGCGCGGCGATATATGCAGCCCATCAAACTGGTGTTCCCGCTGTTTTTGTTCAATCAGATGCTGGCGGCCTTCCTGCGCAAGGACAAAAGCCCGGGCCTTGCCACCATGGGCGTGCTGGCCGGCGGTCTGTTCAACATAATTTGGCGACTACTTTTTCGTGTTCACCTGTGACATGGGCATCTACGGGGCGGGACTTGCCACCGCCATCGGTTCCGCCATCTCCTTTGTCGTCATGCTCACCCACTTTTTCAGCCGCAAGAACACCCTGCGCCTGGTCAAAGTGGAACAAGGCTTACGGAAATTCCAAGAGATCTCCGTCACCGGCTTTTCCACCTTCTTCATCGATGTGGCCATGGGCATCCTGACTGTGCTGTTCAACCGGCAGATCATGAAGTACCTGGGCACCGACGCCCTGGCAATCTACGGTCCCATCATTCAGGTCAGCACCTTTGTCCAGTGCTGTGCCTACAGCGTAGGACAGGCGGCGCAGCCCATCATCTCCACCAATTTCGGAGCGGGGAAGGGCGACCGGATTCGAGAGACCCTGCGCCTGGCGTTGGGGACGGCAGTCTTTTTCGGCCTGTTCTGGACGGTGGTCAGTATGGCCTGTCCCAACCTGTATGTCCGCATCTTCATGCAGCCCACCCAGCGGATTTTGGAAATCGCCCCCGCCATCATCCGCCTGTACGCCATCTCCTTCCTCTTCCTGCCCCTGAACATCTTCTCCACCTACTATTTCCAGGCCATCATGAAGCCCAAGGCGGCGTTCGTGGTCTCGGTGGCCCGCGGATGCGTCATCAGCGGCATTTTGATTCTGCTCCTGCCTGTCCTGACCGGAGCGGATCCTATCTGGCTGGCCATGCCTATCACCGAGCTGGTGATCCTGCTCTATGCGCTCACCACGATGAAACGGATGACCAAGGCACTGACACGGTGAGAATACAAGGTTAACCTGGTTTTCTCACCCCCTATCCGGGCATACTGAAAGAAATCAGACGGGAAAGGGGCAAAAAAATGAACGAACAGTGGCGCATCGCGCACATCGACGCACGGGAGATTTTGGACTCCCGAGGCAATCCTACCATTGAGACCACCGTGACCCTGGAAGGCGGTGTCCAGGGCATCGCCTCCGTGCCCTCCGGCGCTTCCACTGGTACCCATGAGGCAGTGGAGCTGCGGGACGGCGACCCCAGACGCTATGGCGGCAAGGGCGTGCGCAAGGCGGTGGAATATGTCCGGACAGAGCTGAACCAGGCGCTGAAGGGCTGGGACGTGCGGGAGCAGACCAGCTTAGACCGGGCGATGCTGGAGCTGGACGGCACGGAGAACAAGGGTCGCCTGGGAGCCAACGCCATTTTGAGCGTCTCTCTGGCTGTCGCCCGCACGGCAGCGCTGGCGGCGGGGCTGCCGCTATATCAGTACCTGGGCGGCGTGGGCAGGAGTCGGATGCCGCTGCCCATGATGAACATTTTGAACGGCGGCGCCCATGCGGCCAACAACCTGGAGGTGCAGGAGTTCATGGTGGTGCCGGTGGGGGCGGAAACCTTCGCTCAGGCACTGCACCTATGCAGCCGTATCTTCCACACCCTGAAAGCTACCTTGGCAGAGCTGGGCACCCCCGCCCAGGGCGTGGGAGACGAGGGCGGTTACGCGCCCAACCTGCCGTCCGATGAGGCGGCCATCGAGGCGATCTTGAAGGCCGGCGAACAGGCTGGCTATCGGCCGGGGGAGGATTTCTGCATCGCGCTGGACTGTGCTGCTTCGGAGTGGGCAGGGGAGAAGGGCTATGTCCTGACCAAATCCGGCCAAGCCCTGTCCCGAGAGGCGCTGCTGGAGCGCTGGCAGAGCTGGGCCAGCCGTTACCCCATCTGTTCCATCGAGGACGGGGCAGGGGAAGAGGACTGGACAGGCTGGCAGACCTTGACCCGGCAGCTGGGCAGTCAGATGCAGCTGGTGGGGGATGACCTGTTTGTCACCAATCCTGCCCGGCTTGCCCATGGGATTCAGCTGGGCACTGCCAATGCCGTTCTCATCAAGCCCAATCAGATCGGCACCCTCACCGAGACCATGGAGACCATCGCCCTGGCCCAGTCCGCTGGGTACGGCGTGGTGCTCTCCCACCGGAGTGGGGAGACCTGCGATTCGTTTTTGGCTGACCTGGCTGTGGCGGCTGGCTGCGGACAGATCAAGGCCGGTGCGCCCAGCCGAGGGGAACGGGTGGCCAAGTACAACCGGCTGTTGGCCATCGAAGGAGTGTGTCCTGGGCTGCCCTTTGGGGCGGTTTCCTGTCACTGGAAAACGGACGGAAAAAAGAGCGAAAAAAATGCCCCGTGAAGGGGCATAGTCCGTATTTCTGGACTCCGGCTTTTGTATAATAGGAGCAGAAAGACGAGCTGCCATACAGAAGCATAGGAGGTATGATTCATGAAGCAGAATACGATGAGAAAACAGAACCCACCTTTGGGACAGGTGCTCTACCTAAAGGATTATATCCCGGCGGAGCAGGCTGCACAGCCTAAACTGTGGGAGCGCACGCCGGGGATTCCGGAGTGGCTGGAGAAGGTGAGCATCTGGACGGAGAACCTGGCGGGGACGGCCATGACGGTGCTGAGCGTAGGCTGGATGTGGTATTGCATGGTGTGCGTATGAGGGCAGAAAAAATGAAAAGGACTTGAGCCCTGACTCAAATCCTTTTCTACAGACAGCCAACCCATGTTGTGATCCTCTTGGCCGCACTATTGCACAGCCGCACAACAGGGGAAAACTTCGTCCTTATAATGTACCATGAAAGAAGGTTCTATACAAGAGAAAATTCACAAAAAAGCGACAAAATTTTTCATAATTTTTCAGCATCTCCTTTGTGCAGATGGACAAAACGCCTAAAAAATACGTGACATAAGGATAAATGTCTTTTCACAGAAGGGATCTGTGGAAAACTTCCGCGAAAAGACCGGAAATCTTTTGCTTTACAACCAGCGCCGGATGTGGTATCCTCTTTAATAGTGTGCCCGCGTTGATGGAGGCGGCATACAGACCCCAGGGCCTGGTTTGGGGATACAGCGGCGAAGCCGTGTTTCACCTGCCCGGGACTCAGCCCTGCGGGCATCGAAATTCAAGAAAGGTGGAAATACCATGATCCGCAAAGAAGAAAAGTCTGCCGTCATCGAGGCAAACAAGACCCACGAAAACGACACCGGTTCCCCCGAAGTCCAGGTCGCTATCCTGACCGCTCGCATCCAGCAGCTGACTGAGCACCTGAAGGTGCACAAGCACGACAACCACAGCCGTCGCGGCCTGCTGAAGATGGTCGGTAAGCGCCGTAAGCTGTTGGACTATCTGGCAAAGAAGGACATCGAACGCTATCGTGCTCTGATCGCGAAGCTGGGCATCCGTAAGTAAGTCTGACATCTGGGCAGCTTCTGCCCTTGTGAGGCTGCCGAAATCTGTTTTTCGGCAGCCTCTCCAAGTAAATACGCCCTCTCGCAAAAATGCAGGCATTTTTGCGAAGGATGCAGCCTGGTGCATGCACTCACTGCGTTCGCACACTTACCAGTCTGAGAGGAGAAAAAACTGACGTACATGGCCCAGGCCACCCTCTCTTGCCCTCCGGGCAATTCACCTTGCGCCGCCAGTTTTTTCTGGATTGCACTTTATTCCGTCATCTTAGATGACGGAACTCTGTGAGACTTTGCATTGCGATACGACGTAGCTGCTGCGTTCAACAGGCTGATACCTTTTCGTAGAGGGTGTGCATAAACTAAAACCACGATTGGGGTCAGGGATCTTTCGCCTTTTAGCAGTTGAAGATGTGCCCGCGCGTAGCGGACCTGCCTTCAAGTGCTAAAGAGCGCCCCTGTCCCCTCTATCTTTTTAGAAAAGGAGGACAATCCATGTCTACTATCATCACCAAGCGACAGTTCCCCAATTACAAGGTATATGAGATGGAGCTGGCCGGCCGCCCCCTGAAGCTGGAAGTGGGCAAGGTCTGTGAGCTGGCCAACGCCGCTGTGGTCGTCCGCTACGGCGAGACCACCGTGCTCTGCACCGCCACCGCAGCCCCCCGTCCCAGAGACGGCATCGACTTCTTCCCCCTGTCCGTGGACTTCGAGGAAAAGCTGTACGCCGTGGGCCGTATCCCCGGCTCCTTCATGCGCAGAGAAGGCCGTCCCGGCCTGAACGCCATCCTGGCCTCCCGCTGCATCGACCGTCCCATCCGTCCCCTGTTCCCCAGCGACTTCCGCAATGACGTGGCCGTGGTCTGCACCGTCCTGAGCGTGGACTATGACTGCCAGCCCGAGATCGCCGCCACCATCGGCACCTCCGCCGCTCTGGCCATCTCCGACATTCCCTGGAACGGCCCCGTGGGCTGCGTCAACGTGGGCTATGTGGACGGTAAGATCGTCATCAACCCCAACCAGGAACAGCGCAAGGTCAGTGAAATGCTGACTACCGTGGTGGCTACCGGTGAAAAGGTGGTCATGATCGAGGCAGGCGCTAACCAGGTCTCCAACGAGGTCATGCTGGACGGCATCGGCCAGGGCTTCGAGGAAGCCAAGAAGCAGGTTGCCCTCATCAACCAGATGGTGGTTGAGATCGGCAAGGAAAAGTTCGACTATCCCCATGCGGACTTCAACGAAGAGCTGTTCCAGAAGATCCTGGACTTCGGTATGGAAGAGGCCATGGCCGCCATGGATACCGATGACAAGAACGTGCGGGAAGCTCGCTGGAACGTCCTCATCGACCACCTTCATGAACAGTTCCTGGAAAAATATCCGGATATGGATCAGTATATGGAGGAGATCACCTACAAATTCCAGAAGAAGATCGTCAAGAAGTGGCTCCTGGAAGGCCACCGTGTGGACGGTCGTGCTTCCAATGAGATCCGTCCTCTGGCCGCCGAAGTGGGTCTGCTGCCCAAGGTACATGGCTCCGGTATGTTCACCCGCGGCCAGACCCAGGTTCTGTCCGTCTGCACCCTGAACACTCTGTCCATGAGCCAGAAGCTGGACAACATCTGGGAAGAGGAATCCAAGCGCTATATGCACCACTACAACTTCCCCGGCTACTCCGTCGGCGAAGCAAGAGGGGGCCGCTCCACCAACCGGAGAGAATATGGCCACGGTGCTCTGGCAGAAAAGGCACTGCTGCCCGTTCTGCCCTCCGAATCCGACTTCCCCTACGCCATCCGTGTGGTCTCTGAGGTTCTGTCCTCCAATGGCTCCACCTCTCAGGGCTCCGTCTGCGGTTCCACCCTGGCTCTGATGGACGCTGGTGTTCCCATCACCGCTCCCGTTGCCGGTATCTCCTGCGGCCTCATCCAGGACGACAACGGCGCGTTCCAAACCTTCATTGACATCCAGGGCGTGGAAGACTTCCACGGCGAAATGGACTTCAAGGTGGCTGGCACCAAGACCGGTATCACCGCCATCCAGATGGACCTGAAGAATGACGGGCTGACCATGGAGATCATCCAGGACGCCCTGGAAAAGACCTTCGACGCTCGCTGCGCTATCCTGGACGAGATCATGCTGCCTGTCATCCCCGAACCTCGTCCTGAGATCAGCCCCAACGCCCCCAAGATGATCAAGATGAAGATCCCCACCGACATGATCCGCTCTGTCATCGGCTCCGGCGGCAAGGTCATCCAGAAGATCCAGGCGGACTCTGGCGCCAAGATCGACATCGAAGAAACCGGCGAGATCTTCATCTCCGCCCCCGACACCGCCTCCTGCGAGCTGGCCAAGAAGGCCATCGACACCATCGTCTTCGTCCCGGAAGTGGGCAGCCTGTACTACGGCAAGGTGGTGCGCATCCTGAAGTTCGGCGCTTTCGTGGAATTGGCTCCCGGCAAGGACGGCATGGTTCATATCTCCAAGCTGGCTGACCACCGCATCGGCCGGGTGGAAGACGCAGTCAACGTGGGCGATATGATCTGGGTCAAGGTCACTGACATCGACGAAAAGGGTCGTGTCAACCTGAGCCACATCGACGCCATCCGTGAGATCAAGGCTAAGAAGCTGGCAAAGCAGAACTAAATCACCAAAATGCCGGATGAAGTTCGGCAACAGAATCCAAACTAACACTGCCCGGACGGACGAACCTGAAAGCGTCCCTCCGGGCAGTTTTGACCGGGCCGGACACCGGCCGGGAAGGAGATGTATGCGTTGCGATTAGATTGTCATACCACCACCCTGCCCAACGGGGTGCGCTTTTACACCGAACACGTCCCCGCCGTCAGCAGTGCCGCCCTGGGCATCTGGGTGGGCACCGGCTCCCGGGAGGAAAAGGCCAGCGAGAACGGCGCCGCCCACTTCATCGAGCATATGCTCTTCAAGGGCACCAGCACCCACACCGCACGGGAGATGGCCCAGCGGATGGACGCCATCGGCGGGCAGATGAACGCCTTCACCACCAAGGAGTGTACCTGCTTCTACGGCCGTGCCCTGAACACCCACCTGCGGGAGGCGGCAGACATTCTGTGCAGTATGTTCTTCGACGCCAAATTTGCGGAAGAAGATGTGCAGACGGAGCGGGGCGTCATCCTGGAGGAAATCGGCATGTATGCCGACGACCCGGCCGATCTGGTCATGGAGCGGATGAGCGCCGCCATCTATAAGGGCAGTTCTCTGGCACGTCCCATCCTGGGCAAAAAGTCCACCCTGGAGAAGATGACCGGCCAGTGGCTGAAGGAGTACAAGCAGAGCCACTACACCCCTGACCGGGTGGTGGTCTCTCTGGCGGGCAGCTTTGAAGACACCTTTGTGGAGGAGCTGATGGAGCGCTTCGCCGCCATGGAACCGGGTCACCTGAAGCCCAGCAAGCCTGCCGTGTACCAGCCCGCCATGACCCTGAAACGCAAGGCCACCGAGCAGAATCACCTGCTGCTGACCTTCCCCTCCATCTCAGACACCGACCCCAGACGGTTCCCCATGCAGCTGCTGTCCTCCATCCTAGGCGGCGGCATGTCCTCCCGGCTGTTCCAGGAGGTGCGGGAGCGACAGGGGCTGTGCTACAACGTCTATACCTATGGTTCCGGCTACCAGGAGACGGGTACGTTTTCCATCTACGCCGCCCTGAACAAGGAGACAGAGATGCAGGCGCTGTCCGCCATTCGGCAGGTGGTGGAGCAGTTCACCCAGGATGGCGTCACCGAGCAGGAGCTGAACCGAGTGCGGGAGCTGGCCAAGGCCAACGTGCTCATGGGCTTGGAGTCCACTACCGCCCGAATGAACAGCATGGCCCGCGCTGCCCTCCGTGGGGAAAAGGTGCGGACGGAAGAAGAGATCATCGCCGCCTATGATGCGGTGACAGCGGAGGAGATCCGGACACTGGCGCAGGAGACCTTCCAGTGGGCGCAATGTGCCTTCTCTGCGGTGGGAAAGGTGGACACGGAGGAACACTATCATCAGGTCATTCACGCCCTGTAAGAGGGCACATTGACAAAGGGACAAAGTACAGGATGACAAAACGCCCAGTGCAGGAGCTATGCACTGGGCGTTTTGTGGAGAAACGATGGAAAAAGTGGACAAAGGGGGAGAAAAAAGAGGAAGGAAGGTTGTGCAAAAGGACGTATCCGGAGAAATCAATAAAAAGTGGTTTACAATCCGGCAACTCTCTGCTAGAATAAATCTTGCAATTTTGGGCATGGTTTGTTGCAAAAGTATTGGCACATATTTCATTCGACCGAAGATTTCCAACAAATTGCGCAATAAAATGAATGGGGTGTTGCATAAAGGAGGAAGCGTCACAAGTTTTCTTGCAAGATGCTTCATTGCAAACCTTCCAAATTTCAGTGAAAAGGATGATCGATGTATGAATATTAAGAATGCATACCTGCTGGACGTACTGGCAACCGTAGAAAAGCGTAATCCCGGCGAACCGGAATTCATTCAGGCCGTCACCGAAGTGCTGGAGAGCCTGGAACCGGTCATCGAAGCCCGTCCCGACCTGGTAGAAGCCGGCGTTCTGGAACGTCTGGTGGAACCGGAACGGCAGATCATCTTCCGTGTCCCCTGGGTGGACGACAACGGCAAGGTGCAGGTCAACCGCGGCTATCGTATCCAGTTCAACTCCGCCATCGGCCCCTACAAGGGCGGCATCCGACTCCATCCTTCCGTCTACATCGGCATCATCAAGTTCCTGGGCTTTGAACAGATCTTCAAGAACAGCCTGACCACCCTGCCCATGGGCGGCGCAAAGGGCGGCAGTGACTTCGATCCCAAGGGCAAGAGTGACGGGGAAGTCATGCGCTTCTGCCAGAGCTTCATGACCGAGCTGTATCGCCACATCGGCGCAGACTGCGATGTCCCCGCTGGCGACATCGGCACCGGCGCAAGAGAGATCGGCTATATGTTCGGCCAGTATAAGCGCTTGGCTAACCAGTTCACCGGCGTCCTCACCGGCAAGGGTCTGGCCTATGGCGGCTCCCTGGCTCGTACCGAGGCCACCGGCTATGGCCTGTGCTACTTCACCGAAGAAATGCTCAAGGCCAACGGCAAGAGCTTTCAGGATCAGACCGTGGTCATCTCCGGCTCCGGCAACGTGGCTATCTACGCCTGCGAAAAGGCAACTACCCTGGGTGCAAAGGTCGTGGCCATGTCCGACTCCAACGGCTACATCTATGACGCCAACGGCATCGACCTGGCTGCCATCCACCAGATCAAGGAAGTGGAACGCAAGCGCATCAAGGAATACCTGACCTATCATCCCGAAGCAGAGTACCATGAAGGCCACGGCATCTGGTCCATCCCCTGTGACATCGCTCTGCCTTGTGCAACTCAGAACGACATCGACAAGGAAGACGCGGAACTGCTGGCCATGAACGGCTGCTATTGTGTCTCCGAAGGTGCGAACATGCCCTCCACCCCCGCTGCTATCGAAGTGTACTTCGCTCACAAGATGCTCTACGGCCCCGCTAAGGCAGCCAACGCAGGCGGCGTAGCGACCTCCGGCCTGGAAATGAGCCAGAATTCCATCCGTTACGGCTGGACTTTTGAAGAAGTGGATGCAAAGCTCCATGACATCATGAAGAGCATCTTCGCTGTCTGTGACAAGGAAGCAAAGGCCTATGGCATGGAAGGCAACTACATGGCAGGCGCAAACATCGCCGGCTTCCTGAAGGTTGCTGAGGCGATGAAGGCACAGGGCTGCTGCTAAAAGCAACTCCTGCCGACACAGGAAAACAGTAAAATAGTATCTGCGGCAATGGCGCTGTGAGTGTGACTCTGTGGTGCTGTTGCCGCAGTTTTTTTCTGCCCGGTTGACGGTTGTGATGGAACTGTGTCATACTCAGGGCAGAAATTTTTTTGTAAAAAGCCCTTGACCTTGCCGCAGCGTCAAGGGGTATCCTACCTTCCGGAGGTGCGAGGCCCATGGAATACACCGTAAACGAGCTGGCGCAGCTGTCCGGGGTCAGCGGCCGCACCCTGCGCTACTACGACAGCATCGACCTGCTCAAACCGGCGCGCATTGCCCGCAACGGCTACCGCATCTATGGCCAGGAGCAGGTGGATCGGTTGCAGCAGATTCTGTTCTATCGTGCCCTGGAAGTGCCGCTGGAGGAGATCAAACAGATGCTGGACGACAGGCACTTTGACCGTTACACGGCCTTGCAGCAGCATTTGCAGGTGCTGACGGAGAAAAAGACGCGGCTGGAGGGGCTCATCGCCACCATAGAAAAGACCATACGAGCTATGGAAGGAGGATACCCCATGAAGGACAAGGAAAAGTTTGAAGGTTTGAAACAGCAGGTGCTGGCGGAGAACCGAGCGAAGTACGGCAAGGAGCTGGACGAGAAATATGGCGCAGTGCAGATGGCGGCGTCGGAAGAGAAGGTGGCCAACATGAGCCAGGAACAGTGGAACGCCCAGAAGGCAGAGGAGTGGGAGATTGCGTCTTTGCTGAAAGAGGCGATGGAGCTTGGTGACCCGGCCTGCGTCCAGGCACAGCGTGCCTGTGACCTGCACCGCCAGTGGCTCTGCCGGGTCTGGCCGGACGGCACCTATACCAAGGATGCTCATCGGATGATGGGGGAGATGTACGTGGGGGACGAACGGTTCCGGGCCTATTACGAAGCCATCGCCCCCGGCTGTGCGGCATTTTTCCGTGATGCGCTGAACCGCTACTGTGCATAAAAATCGCCGGGCGGGAAAATCCTAACCCGAGGTGATTTCTATGTTCCCACGTTGGAAAGCGGCTTTGGCGGCGGTGATTGCGGCGATTTTGGCTTGGAGCGGTGCGCTGGCGCTGGTCGGTTGGTATCAGCCGGCGCAGCAGGCGGATTTAGCAGTGCAGGACCAGAAGGCCGTCCAGCCGGTGGATCTGCCCATCCTGATGTACCATCACATTCATAAATCGTCCAGCCAGTGGGGCGACCACGTGGTGTCACCCCAGACGTTGGAAGGGGATTTTCAGTACCTGACGGCTCAGGGCTATACGGCGGTGACGATAGCGGATCTGACTGCTTACACCCAGAACGGGACGCCCCTGCCGGAAAAGCCCATCATGATTACCTTTGACGACGGACAGCTCAGCGTGTTGGAGTATGCCTTGCCTCTGTTGGAGCGGTATGACCTGAAGGCGGTGGTGGCGGTGGTGGGGACCTTTGCGGATGAATACACCCAGTCCGGAGACCGGAATATCAATTACGCCTGCATGAGCTGGAAGGACATCCGGAAGCTGACCGAGAGCGGCCGAGTGGAGATCGCCAACCATACCTATGATATGCACAACCTGAAAAAGCGCCGGGGCTGTCAGAAGAAGGAGGGGGAGACCCTGTCCCAGTACCGGGTGGCGCTGGCGGCGGACTTTGAGAAGAACCGAGCAAAAATCCAGGAGGCTACTGGGGTCAAGACCACCGCCTTCGCCTTCCCCTTTGGCGCGCTGGGCAAGGAAGCACGGAAGGTGCTCAAGGAGGAAGGCTATCAGGTGGTGTTCACCTGCACCGAGGAGGTCAATCATCTGACCGGCGACCCGGACGAGCTGCGTGATCTGGGGCGGTTCAATCGGGCCAACGGCTTGGATCGAGAAACCCTGTTTCAGAAGCTCGAAAACTGAGAAAATTGTGAAAAACGGACGTCAACAGACGTCCGTTTTTTCGTCGGAAAAAATGGTTGACTCATACTTTAAAGTGGTATAGAATAAAAGCAATTCAACTTTAAAAACAAGGAAGGTGGAACCATGAAATTAAAGGATAAGATCGCCATCGTCACCGGCGCAGGCCAGGGGCTTGGTCGTGCCATCGCTCTGATGCTGGGCGAGGAAGGCGCTGTGGTCGCCGTGGTCGGCAGAACGACCTCCAAGCTGGAGTCCGTGGCAGCGGAGATCACTCAAGCGGGCGGCCGTGCCTGGCCCATCACTGCTGACCTGACCGAAGAGGATCAGGTTCAGGGGATGGTAGACCAGGTGATGGAGAAGTATGGCCGCATCGACATTCTGGTCAACAACGCCGGCGGCTATCCCAAGGAGATGTACGACATTTCCACCCAGTCTCCCCTGAAAATCTGGGATTGGAAGCCGGAACAGTGGGATCAGATCATCCGCACCAACCTGCGCATCCCCTTCCTGTGCATGAACAAGGTCACCCCGGTCATGCGAGATCAGGGCTTTGGCGACATCGTCAGCGTCTCCTCCCGTATGGGCCGTATCGCCTCGGAAATGGGCGCTTACGCCGTGGCCAAGGGCGGCATCGTCACCCTGACCAAGACCGCTGCCATCCAGATGAAGGAGTATGGCGTCCGCTGCAACGCGGTGGCCCCCACCATCGTGGACACTCCGGGTCAGCGGGTCTACAACACCTCTGTCGGTCAGGACGGCATCCAGATGGGTGACGCCCGTCACGTGGCGCTGGCTGTGCGCTACCTGCTCTGTGACGCGCCTCCTGTGATGACCGGCCAGGTCATGGATCTGTTCACTACACTCTAATTAGGAATAAAGGAGGGGTGTGCGTGCGCTATGGACCAGACCCCAATGCCATCTATCCCAACCCTGCCATCAAACGGGTGTGTTTTATCAAAAATGTCATCACCCGTCCCGGCATCGAAGTAGGGGAGTACACCTACTACGATGACCCAGTGGCGCCGGAGCGCTTTGAAGAGCATGTGACCCACCACTACCCCTTTTTGGGCGACCGACTGCGCATCGGAAAATTCTGCGCCATCGGCCAGGGCATCGAGTTCATCATGAACGGCGCCAACCACCGGATGAACAGTGCCACCACCTACCCGTTCAACATCATGGGCGGCGGCTGGGAGTGCTGCACACCGGCGCTGGAAGACCTGCCCTTCAAGGGAGACACCGTGGTGGGCAACGATGTGTGGATTGGTCAGAATGTGACCGTGCTGCCCGGCGTCCACATTGGAGACGGGGCCATCATCGCCGCCAATTCTGTGGTGGCTAAGGATGTGCCTGCCTACCATATCGTCGGAGGGAATCCGTGTGCGGTCATCCGGCCGCGGTTTGCTCAGGATTTGATCGACCACCTCTTGTCCTTGCAGTGGTGGGATCGGTCGCCGGAGTGGATCTTCCGACATATGCAGGCCCTTTGCAGTGGGGATTTGAACCAAGTCAAGGCCATTCCATTGGAGGAACCATAAAGAGAAACAGAGGAATCCAGGTTTGGATTCCTCTGCTGTTTTCCACAGGGTCATTGGAACTTGTGGATTTTGACCCCCGCATAATAGTGGCGTAGGATCTGCTGAGCGCTCTTGCCCTGCTTGGCCATGGCGTTGGCGCCGTACTGGCTCATGCCCACCCCGTGGCCGTAGCCGGTGACGTAGAACCGCACCTGTTTGCCGTCCCATTCCGCCGTCACGCTGGCGCTGCGCAGACCGAACAGGGTGCGCAGGGTGGCGGTGGGGACGGTCTCGCTGCCGATGCGGATGGCGTGGGGGAGGCCGCCGCTGTCGTAGGTGACCTTGCCGAACCAGGCGGATGGGTCTTGGGGGAGGGTCAGATTGGGGTAGGTGGTGCGCAGAGCTTTGGAGAACTGCTCCTTGCTCACCGTCACCACACTATAGTATTTGGGCACCTGCTGCTTGGTCTCCGGGCTGGAGACACTCTGAAGATAGGGTACGTCCTTTCCCCAGACCGTCTTGGCCGATTTGGTCACCCCGGCGCTGGCGGCGTGGAAGGCGGCCATGATGGGCTTGTCCTGGTAGAACATGGCCAGTCCCTCGGTTTTCTGAATGGCCGTGGTGATCTTCTTGCCGTATTCCGACCGCTTGTTCTTCTCCCACCCCTTCAGACGCTCCGAATAGGAGACCCACGCCTGACAGCAGCCCGGGTCGGTGCAGATGCTGGCCTTGGGGTGGTTCGGGCTGGGGGACGCCATGCGGTAGAGGGTGTAGGTGCGGGCGGCGATGGCTTGGGCGTTGAGCGCTTCCTGCTCGAAGGCTGCCGGCATCTCTGCCGCCACGACACCCCATAAATACTCCTCCAATTTCATGGTCTCCACCTTGTCGCCCACCAGCACCTTTAAGGTTTTGGAGGAAGCTGCCGAGGCTGGCACGGGCGTTTTTTCTGTTTGCTTGGCCTGCTTGGTATCCGCTTCAGAGGTGTCAGGTTGAGGATTTGTGGAAGTATCCGATGCGGATGAGTCCGGTTCTGTTTCCAAGGAGGATATGACATCCGGCTCTGCCGGGGTGTCCACTGCCTGGGCAGAGCCGAGGAAGAGGAGTCCAGGGAGGAAAAAGACGGAGAGGGTGAGCAAGAATGCATTGCGCAGGAGATGAAAGGCGGGAGTGGGGGTGTGGTGCAAGTTTCGTCGTTTCATACTTCGTTCTGTTCAACTTTCTGCTGGATTTCAGCGTAAAAATCAGTCATTATGACAGACTTTATCAAAGCAGTGTATTGTCATGTTGACTTCAATTTTCAGATTGCGTATACTTAGCATAATAGTTTCCATGTGAAAAGGAGGTACTTTTATGTCGAATGCATTGTCATCCACCGCCAATGATTTTCTCCATGAGATGAGTCACAAATTTACCCAGAGCAATCAGATCGACCCACAGGCGTCCAAAGGGATCGACATCAAGCGCGGTCTGCGTAACCACGATGGGACCGGTGTTATGGTGGGCGTGACACAGATTGGCAACGTGTATGGCTACTATATGCAAAACGGCGAACGAGTACCCATGCCCGGCAAGATGGTCTACCGGGGCATCAACGTAGAAGATTTGATCTTGGGCTTCACCTCCGAAGGGCGTTTTGGCTATGAGGAGACGGCGTTCCTGCTGCTCATGGGCCACCTGCCCACTAGGGAAGAGCTGGATGGGTTCAACCAGGTGCTGGATGAGCTGCGCCCGCTGCCGCCCATGTTCACCGAGGATCAGATCCTCCGCGCCCCCAGCAGCAACCTGATGAACAAGCTGGCTCGTAGTGTCCTGACCCTCTATTCCTATGACCCGGACCCGGAGACTATGACCCTGGAGAACGAACTGCGTCTGGCCATGAGCCTCATCGCCCGGACGCCCATCATCGTCGCCCACGGCTACGCCGCTAAGCGCTGCTATATCGACGGCGGCTCTCTGTACCTGCACCGTGCCATGCCTCACAAGGGCACGGCAGAGAACTTCTTGGCCGCTGCCCGAGATGACCGGAAGTACAGCGACGAGGAAGCCAAGCTGCTGGATCTGTGCCTGGTGCTCCACGCAGAGCACGGCGGCGGCAACAACTCCACTTTCAGCACCCGTGTCATCTCCTCCTCTTATACCGATATTTTTTCCGCCATCGCAGCCGGCGTCGGCGCCCTGAAAGGCCCCCGTCACGGCGGTGCGAACATCCGCTGCAAAGAGATGGTGGACGTGGTGGCGGAAAACACCAAGGATTGGAGCGATGACGACGAGATTCGCAGCGTCCTGGTGCGCATCCTGAACAAAGAGCTGGGGGACGGCTCCGGCCTCATCTACGGCATGGGCCACGCGGTTTACACCATCTCCGACCCCAGAGCCAAGGTGCTGAAACGGTTCGCCCGGAACCTGGCGGAAAAGACCCCCATCTGGAGTGACCGGCTCCACCTGATCGAGTCCATCGAGCGGCTGACTCCGGATGTGTTCCGCCACATCACTGGCAAGGATAAGCCCATGTGCGCCAACGTGGACCTGTACTCCGGCTTTGTCTATTCCATGCTGAACATCCCTCAGGATCTCTTTACCCCACTGTTCGCCACCGCCCGTATGGTAGGCTGGTGCGCCCACCGGATGGAGGAAATCTATACCGACCCCGGCCGCATCATCCGTCCCGCTTACAAGGCTGTGGCACCCAATCGTCCGTTCATTCCTCTGGACGACCGCTAAAACAGAAAAAACTGCCCGAAGGCAGTTTTGTTGTGCAAAAAACGACCTCCCGTCTCAGGACAGGAGGTCGTGCTAATTTTGTTTTGTTATACTTTGAGCGGTTTGCCCAGGTTGAACAGACTGAAGGTAGAGGTGAGAATTTTCCGGCCAGTCGGGTCGGCGATCTCCACTCGGACGACGAAAATCCGTTTTCCGCGTTTCTCCACAATGCCCTCTGCTAGCAGCTTGTCCACGTGGATGGCGGCGTTGAGGAAGTGGATAGAGCATTCCTGGGTGGTGATGTGGCTGCCGTAGGACCAGGCTGCCGCGGCGGCCACCACGTCGGCGAAGGTCATCAAAATGCCCCCGTGGACGGAACCGATGAGGTTCTGCTGGTTAGGCTGGACGGTCAGCTCCGCCCAGGCGTGGCCTTCGGTGATCTTGGTCATCTGTGCGCCAATCTGAGGGGCCATGCCCTGACGGTTGCGGTAGTCGATGAGCTTTTCGTAAAAATGCAAATCCATATAGAAACCTCCTAGGAGCGGGGATAGGGGGGAAGTTCCTCACAGCGCTGTGGAAAATTTTCAGGGGAGATGTGCCCGGATCCAGCCCAGCAGCGCCTGTTCGTCCGCCGTGCCGGCGGCCAGGGAAATGAACATATCAGACAATTCTCCCGGCTGCAGCGTCAGAGGATACCCATTCCAGCGCAGCAGGAGCTGGGTCATCATAGCGCCGATGCGTTTGTTCCCGTCCAGGAAGGCGTGGTTGGAGGCCAGGCCATAGCCGAGCCGGGCGATTTTTTCCACATCGGTCTGGAAAAGTTCCTGCCCGCCGAAGGACTGAAAGGGCGCCGCCAGAGCGGCCTCCAGACCAGCTCGGTCACGCAGTCCGTCCATCCCGCCGGAGGCGGCGATGACCCGGCTGTGGATCAAAATGACATCCTCTGCTGTAACTGCTCTCATTGTGCCATCCTCTCGTAATCCAAAGCAAATTCCGCCAACAGCGCATCGGCATCCGCCAGCATCTGTTCCTGAGAGAGGGGGGCGGACGGTTCCGGTGCGGCAGGGGGAAGGGAGTTCTTTGTTTGCTCCATAACAATGCCTCCTAATAGGGTGAAACTCGTAACTGGGAAAACAAACCCGGAAATCGCAACCGATTTCCGGGTCTGCGCTGGCACCCCCGGCGAGACTCGAACTCACTACGTTCCGCTTAGGAGGCGGACCCTCTATCCAGGTGAGGTACGGGGGCTTGTGGAAAATTTGGGTGGACAGGCTGGGAAAAACAGCAAAAACCAAAGGCCAAACTCAATTCAGTTTACCTGAATGTGCTGATTTTGTCAATAAGATGGTCAAATAAGGTTGCTATTTGGCTGAGACGGTATATAATAGACAAGGTTGTTTTTTAGAGAAATGGACAGGGTTTCGGCTAAGCTGCTGCCCTGTGTGGATCATTTGAGTATGTTTTTATAAGAGTTTTTAGAGAAGTGAGGTAGCCTCCCATGCAACAGTCGAAACTGAGAAATATCGCCATCATCGCCCACGTTGACCACGGCAAGACCACCCTAGTGGATGCCATGCTCCAGCAGAGCGGTGTGTACCGAGATAACCAGGCGGTGGTAGAGCGCGTGATGGACTCCGGTGACCTAGAGCGGGAACGTGGCATCACCATCCTGGCTAAGAACACCGCCGTCACCTATGGCGATACCAAGATCAACATTGTGGATACTCCGGGCCATGCGGACTTCGGCGGCGAAGTGGAACGCATCCTGAAGACGGTCAACGGCGTTATCCTGTTGGTAGACGCTGCGGAAGGCCCCATGCCTCAGACCCGTTTCGTCCTCAGCCGTGCCCTGGAGCTGGGCCACCGCGTCATCGTCGTGGTCAATAAGATCGACCGTCCCGACCAGCGTGTCCACGAGGTCATCGACGAAGTCCTGGAGCTGCTGCTGGATCTGGACGCCAACGAGGAACAGCTGGATTCTCCCATCCTGTTCTGTTCCGCCCGCGCCGGTGTGGCCTCCAAGGACCCCGATGTCATGGGCACCGACCTGAAGCCGCTGTTCGAGACCATCCTGGACTACATCCCCGCTCCCGAAGTCGATCTGGACGCACCCTTCCAGATGCTGGTCTCCTCCATCGACTACAATGAATTTGTGGGTCGTATCGCCGTCGGTCGCATCGAACGGGGCTGCATCAAGCAGAACCAGGAGATTCAGGTCTGCAATTACCATGACCCGGACGCCGTGAGCAAGAAGTTCAAGGCCACTTCCATCTTTGAATACGACGGCCTGAAGCGGGTACCGGTCACCGAAGTGGAAGCCGGCAACATCATCGCCATGTCCGGCATCGGCGACATCACCATCGGCGACACCATTTGCGCCCCCGAACAGGTGGAGCCCCTGGAATTTGTCAAGGTCTCCGCCCCCACCATGGAGATGACCTTCTCCGTCAACGACAGCCCCTTCGCGGGCCGGGACGGCAAGTTCGTCACCTCTCGTCAGATTCGTGACCGCCTCTTCCGGGAGCTGCTTAAGGACGTGTCCATTCGCGTCACTGAAGTGGAAGATTCCACCGACAGCTTCAACGTGGCCGGCCGCGGCGAAATGCACCTGTCCATCCTCATCGAGACCATGCGCCGTGAGGGCTATGAATTTCAGGTCTCTCCCCCTCGTGTCTTGATGCGTGTCATTGACGGCGTTAAGTGCGAGCCTGTGGAAAGATTGGTGGTGGACGTGCCCCAGGACTACGTGGGCAGCGTCATCGACCAGCTGAATATCCGCAAGGGTGAATTGCAGAACATGAACCCGGTGGGCAGCCGCATGAAGATCGACTATCTGATTCCCTCCCGTGGCCTGTTTGGTTATCGGAACGAGTTCCTGACCGCAACCAAGGGCGAAGGCATCATGGCTTCCGTTTTTGACTCCTATGCACCCTACAAGGGCGATGTGGACCGCCGCAATACCGGTTCCCTGATCTCCTACGAGACTGGCGTGGCCAGCAGCTACGGCCTGTTCAACGCCCAGCAGCGTGGTATCCTGCTCATTGGCGCCGGTGTGGACGTCTACGAGGGCATGATTGTGGGCGTCAACCCCAAGAATGAGGATATGCCGGTCAACGTGTGCAAAAAGAAGCAGCTGACCAATACCCGTGCGTCCGGCAGCGATGACGCCCTGCGTCTGGTGCCGCCCAAGCAGATGAGCCTGGAACAGTGCCTGGAATTCTTGGGCGACGACGAATTGTTGGAGGTCACCCCCCAGCATCTGCGCCTGCGCAAGCGGATTTTGTCCAATGACCTGCGCATGAAGACCACCCACAAAAAGAAATAAAAAAATACACAAGGCTGTGGAAAATTATCACCTCTGCCTGGCGAAAAACTGTGAAAAAGACCGGAAACACACTGTTTTCGGTCTTTTTTTGATGACTGGGTAAAAAAGACAGAAGAAAAGGCCGGCATAGCCTTGAAATTTGGTGAATACGCATAAGACGACTCCAGCACCGGCAGGGGTCAAAAAAAGAAGCAAAAAAACGGGCAAAGAAAACCCTGAAATGGGGGAAAAAGGGCCGTTGAACGAGGTGATTTTGGTAATTTTAAATACGAGTTAATTGGACGTGGCTTCGCCAGAAAAAAAGTTGACATTACAAGCCGTTTCAGAAAGCGGTTGACAAGACCGAAAAGCGCTCAGAAAATTGAAGTCATGATGCAAAATTGTGCAAAATGACGAAAATAGAAAATGAGGTTGACAAAACGACCTAAAATCCAGTAATATAGGTAGCGAAGGATATGCGAATTGACGAACTTGTAACAGACGGGGTAAGGGCCGTCTGTGAGGGTTGTACATTCGTTTCCGAAACGGGATTTTTATCCCAAGTCCAACAACAGTTATTTTCAGAAAGGGGTCATTATGGCAGATAAAAAGTTTGACAAGATTAATTCTGTAGAAGCTCTGGAAGCCAAGCTGGTTGAGATCAGAGCAGCTGAAGAAATCTGGGCTACTTTCCCTCAGGAAAAGGTTGACGCAATCTGCGAAGCAGCAGCAATGGCAGCTGACAAGATGCGTATTCCTCTGGCAAAGATGGCACACGAAGAAACCAAGGCTGGTATCGTAGTTGATAAGATCACCAAGAACAACTACGCTGCAGAACACGTTTGGAACCATATGCGTCATGCTAAGACTTGTGACATCATCGAAGAAAACAAGTCCTTCGGCACCAAGCGCGTTGCTTCCCCCATCGGTGTTATCGGCGGTATCGTTCCTACCACCAACCCCACCTCCACCACCATCTTCAAGATCCTGATCTCCCTGAAGACCAGAAACGCTATCGTCATCAGCCCGCATCCCAAGGCTAAGAACTGCACCATCCGCGCAGCTCAGATCATGAAGGAAGCAGCTGAAGCAGCAGGCCTGCCCCAGCACATCATCTCCTGGATTGAAGAGCCCTCCCTGGATATGTCCGCTCTGCTGATGAAGGAAGTCGACCTGATCCTGGCTACCGGCGGCGAAGGCATGGTTCGTTCCGCATACTCCTCCGGTACCCCCGCTATCGGCGTTGGCCCCGGTAACTGTAACGTTATCATCGACGACAGCTGCGACATCCGTACTGCTGTTGCTTCCATCATCCACTCCAAGACCTTCGATAACGGCATGATCTGCGCTACCGAACAGCATGTCACTATCCTGGAAAGCATCTACGACGAAGTCAAGGCTGAGTTCGCAAACAGCCGTTGCTACTTCCTGAACAAGGACGAAGCTGACAAGGTCGCAAAGGTCTTCTTCAATGCTAAGACTCACGGCGTTAACGCCAACGCTTTCGGCCGCTCCGTCCTGCAGCTGGCTGAAATGGCAGGCATCACTGTTCCCGAAGACACCAAGGTTATGATCTGCGAGACCGACGACACCAGCCACGACAACGCATGGGCAAACGAAAAGCTGTGCCCGCTGCTCGGCATGTACAAGGCAAAGAACTTCGACGAAGCTCTGGACATCTGCGCTAAGCTGGTCTTCGAAGGCGGCGCTGGCCATTCCGCAGCTATGTACTGCGATCCCACCGACAACGAAAAGATCGATCGTTTCGCACTGCGCATGAAGGCAGCTCGTATCCTGATCAACACCCCGACCTGCTTCGGTGGTATCGGCGATCTGTACAACTTCGACATCGCTCCTTCTCTGACTCTGGGCCCGGGCTCCTGGGGCAAGTCTTCCTTCGCTGGCCAGACCAACTATCAGCAGCTGCTGAACATCAAGACCGTGGCCATCAGAAAAGAAAACATGCTGTGGCTGCAGCTGCCCAAGAAGGTTTACTTCAAGACCGGTTGTACTCCCGTTGCTCTGAAGGAACTGTATGAAGTCTATGGCTTCAAGAGAGCTTTCTTCATCACCGACGCTGTCCTGTTCAAGCTCGGCGCTATCGACGAAATGAAGGCACAGCTGGAATCCAACGGCATCAGAACCGCTGAATTCTTCGACATCCGTGTCGACCCCCAGATCCAGGACGCTATGAAGGGTCTGCCCAAGATGCATGAGTTCGAACCCGATGTCATCATCGCTGTGGGCGGCGGTTCCGCAATCGATACCGCAAAGATCATGTGGATCATGTATGAGCATCCCGAAGAAAAGTTCCTCGACATGGCTACCGTCTTTATCGATATCCGTAAGAGAGTTCGTTTCATGCCTCAGATGGGCAAGAAGGCCAAGCTGGTCTGCATCCCCACCACTGCTGGTACTGGTTCCGAATGTACTCCCTTCACCATCATCTCTGACGCTAACACCGGCATGAAGTGGCCTCTGATCGGCTACGAAATGATGCCCGAAATGGCTGTCATCGATGCTGACAACATGATGGGTCTGCCCCCCAAGGCTACTCAGGCTTCCGGCTATGACGTGCTGACCCACGCTGTCGAAGCTTATGTCTCCCTGTTCGCAACCGATTACACCAACGGTTTCGCAAAGACCGCTACCAAGATGGTCTTCGATTATCTGCCCAGAGCTTACAGAAGCGCTTTCGCAGATGCTAAGCCCGATCCCGAAGCACGTCAGAAGATGGCCGACGCTTCCGCAATCGCTGGTATCGCATTCGCAAACGCTATGCTGGGTATCAACCACTCCCTGTCCCATAAGATCGGTGGCTGGTTCCACATTCCTCATGGTACTGCAAACGCTCTGATGTTCACCACCGTCTGCAAGTTCAATGCTAACCGCAAGCCCACCAAGATGGGTACCTTCTCTCAGTACAAGTATCCCCAGGCATTCGAACGCTATGTCGAACTGGCTGAGTACTGCGGCTTCAAGGGTAAGGACGACGATGAGACCTTCGCAAACTGGATCAAGGCTGCTGAAGATCTGAAGAAGGCTGTTGACATTCCTGAAACCGTTCAGGATTGGGGCGTTGACGAAAAGGCATTCCTGGATGTCGTTGACAACATGTCTGAATGGGCATTCCACGATGCTTGCACCGGCTGCAACCCCGTCTATCCCACCTTCGAAGAACTGAAGGAATGCTACCTGCGCGCATACTATGGCGACAAGACCTTCGAAAAGCTGTATGCTGGCCAGAAGATCACCGTCAATGTGCCTCTGGAACGTCATGCCGATACTCCTGTTGCTTGCTCCGATCCTGCTCTGCTGGGCGGTTTCATGTAATCGCGAGAGAACGGTATCATACATCTCTTATCGAACTTGCGAAAGTAAGCTAAATTAAGAGTATGCTTATCACTTCTCTTAAACATTAAAAGAAGCCGATAACATATCGTAATTAAGGTGCGAGCCGAGACCTTTGCGGTATCGGCTCGCACAAATTACTTTATCCAGACAAGGAGGCATATATGAATTTGCTGAGAATTCCCCCTAAACTTTACTTCAAAAGAGGTTGTCTTCCTGTCGCTCTGCGCGAGATGAAGGAAGTCTATGACCTGAATGGCGCATACATTATCACTTCTCCCGATCTGTTCAACAAGGGTGTTCTGCACGAAGCATCCAGCCTGCTGGAAAAGTCTGGCCTGGGCACTTGTGAATACTTCACCCTGGACAAGGAACTGACCGTTGACAACGTGAAGGCTGGCCTGCCCAAGATGCATGAGTTCGAACCCGACCTCATCGTTGGTATTGGTGACGAAGCTGCCCTGAACGCTGCAAAGATTATGTGGTTGCTGTATGAGAATCCTGAAGCTGACCTGGCTGCACTGGCTGGCGGCGCAGCATTCCCCAAGCTCGGCACCAAGGCTAAGCTGGTCCTGATCCCCACCGCTGGCGGCACTGGCAGCGCTTGCGCTCCCTACGCTTCCATCCTGGACGGCGGCAAGAAGTTGCAGCTGAAGAACTATGACCTGCTGCCTCTGATGGCAGTTATCGATCCTCAGCTGGGTGACTATCAGGTTTCCGCTGACATCAAGGCAGATGGCTTGCTGGCTCTGAAGACCGCTATTGCTGCATACGTAGCACCTGCTAAGATTGATTATGCTCGTGGCTTTGCTATTGATGCTACTAACCTGGTCATCAAGAACCTGAAGGTAGCTATGGCTGGCGGCGAAAAGGCTCCCGATGCCTATGACGCAATCGCCAACGCTGTTACCATCGCTGGTATCTCCTATGCTTGCACGACTGGCATGGCTGATCCCATGGATGCTGCTGCAAAGGTCGAAGACCTGGTGAAGGCTGACAAGGCTGCTGCTGATGAACTGGCTGCACATTGCGGTCTGGCTGACGCTAAGGCTCTGGTCGCTGAATACGATAAGCTGGCTAAGCTGTAATTCGATTTTCGAGTTGAAAGCAAACGCGTAGCATATTGTTGTAAGATGATCGAAGAGACTGTCGCTTTGCGACAGTCTCTTTTTTGCGTCTCGCGGACGAATAGGTGGTATGATTTGGGTCAAACTAATCGCAAATTGGGCTGATTCGGGAGGCGGACAAAATGGCGGATATCACGACCGTGGAAGCGTTGACGGCAAAAATAGCTGAGATGCGAAAAGCACAGCAAATTTTTTCGACTTATTCGCAAGAACAAGTGGACAAAATCTGCTGTGCTGTGGCGATGGCGGCCATTCAGAATCGTGTTTCGCTGGCAAAAATGGCGGTGCAGGAGACACAAATGGGGATTTTGGAGGATAAAATCCTCAAAAATCATTTTGCGGCAGAATTTGTGTACCATGAGTATCGGGATTTTAAAACTTGTGGCGTGATTGAAACGGACGAGGAGTTGGGGATTCAAAAAGTTGCAGCACCGGTGGGACTTGTGGGGGCGATTCTTCCGGTGACTAATCCAACTTCGTCGGCGATTTTCAAGATTTTGCTCTGTATGAAGACCAGAAATGCCATTTTACTCAGTCCGCATCCCAAGGCCAAGGATTGCACCTGCGCAGCAGTGGAGTGCTGCGCGGAGGCGGCTTACCGGGCAGGGGCACCGCAGGGGATCATTGAGTGTCTTGCGGAGCCTGCGCTGGAACTAACCCAAACATTGATGCAGTCGGTTGATTTGGTTCTAGCGACCGGCGGGGCGGATATGGTGCGGGCGGCGTATGCTTCCGGGCGGCCGGCCATCGGGGTGGGCAGTGGAAACTGTCCGGTCATTATCCATGAAAGTGCCTGCGTACAGGATGCGATCCGCTCAATCGTTCGCTCAAAGACATTTGATGCTGGGCTGCTTTGCTCATCAGAGCAAGCGGTCATTGCTGTGGGCAGTGGGACTGCGGAACAAGTCAAAAACGCATTTGAACAGTGGGGTGGGCACGTTTTGGATTCAGAAGAATGTGACTTGCTTCGGGGATTGTTTGCGACTGCGAAGGCAAAACTGATAGGAAAAAAAGCAGACTTTATTGCGCAACTGGCGGGGATTGATGTTCCCAAGGAAACCAAGCTATTGATTGCACAGGCGTCGGAAATTTCGGAGGGGGAGCCGTTTGCGCTGGAAAAATTGTGCCCTGTTTTGACGCTGTATCAGGCGGAATCGTATTTTCAGGCGCTGGACATGGCGGAGCAACTGCTTCAGTTGGGTGGCGAAGGCCACACAGCGGGCCTCTATATTGACCCGAAGGCGGAAAAAGAGATTGCCCTTTGGCGGGAACGGATGAAAGCCTGCCGCTTGCTGGTCAACAGCCCCACAGCACAGGGGGCTGTTGGCAGTATTTGCACTGGGCTGCCGCCTGCGTTGACCTTGGGCTGCGGCACATGGGGCGGCAGTGGACTGGCGGGGAATCTGGAGCCTCGACATTTACTGAATGTCAAAACGGTCGCTTTCCGGCGAGAAAAGGTGTTGTCGCTGCGACTGCCTCAGGCGGTTTATCATGAGCCGGGATGCACTGGGACGGCTTTGGTGGAGCTGTGGGAGAAATATCACTATGAACGGGTCTTTTTTCTCACAGACCGCTACCTGTATCAAAACGAAAATGTCATACCGGTGTTGAAACTGCTGGAACGGATGGGCGTGATGTATACTGTCTATTGCGACCTTGCACCAAATCTGACGGCGGAACAGGTTGAAAGGGGGATTACAGCGCTGGAGCGGTTTCAACCGGATGCGATTGTCAGTATGGGGGGCGGCACTGTACTGGATGCGGCGAAGCTGATGCGGTATCGCTGGGAGCATCCGGAAGTGTCTTGGGAAGGACTGCGGCTCAACTTTTTGGATGACCGGAAGCGTGTTTTGGAGGCGGAGAAACGTGAACAAAAAACACCGCTTTTTACCATTGCGACAACTGCGGGAACCGGGGCTGAGTGTACCCCTTGTGCTGTAGTGACCGACGAAAAAACGGGCGTTCCGTGGCAGATTTATCACCCCGAATTGTTGCCGACTGCGGCGATCATTGACGCAGACCACATGAAGTGTCTGCCAAAAGGACTGACCAGAGAGGACGGGATGGGCACATTGACGCGGGCGTTGGAAAGCTATCTTTCGTTATGTGCTACGGATTACACGGATGGATTTGCGCTGTTTTCCTGCAAAAATGTGCTGGATTATTTGCTGTGTGCCTATGACAGATTGGAAGAGGACGAGGCGGCACGGCGAAAGCTGGCAGACGCCTCCGCTCTGGCGGGTATGGCGGCGGCAAACACGTTTCCGGGGTTGGTTTCCAGCATGGCTTGTGCCCTCAGTGCATGGCACCATCTATCTTATGGGGTATCCTGCGGTATCTTGCTGCCGGAAGTGATGGCTTATCAGGTGCAAAATGAAGTGCTTCAAATAAACCAGTTTTTTAACCGACCTTATCGCAGCCTTAAGGAACATTATAGAAAACTAGCCGCCTTTTGCGGCCTTGGTGAAGGGGCGGATAGGGAGCCCTTTGCGCAGTTGCTGCGTGCGGTGCGGCAGCTGCGGGACAGGGTGGAGATCTACCCGACCATTCAGGCTTATGGGGTGGAGGAGGCGTATTTTTTGGACACGCTGGATCGGATGACGGAGGTGGCTTGGAATCATCCGTGGATGAACTACAGCCCGGTGGTTCCCGGGATAGCGGAGGTGCGAAAATTGTATTTGCGCTGTTATTATGGAGAAGATTGGAAAGGACGAAGGCCCGAATAGCGTGCTTACTCTCCCGAAAGGGAGGGTATTTTTTTGATGAGAGGGAAAGAAGGCTATGCTTTTTTCCGCCGAGCTGGTATACTAGAGTGAATAAACCAGTCAAAGGAGGCGTTCATCGTGTTACACGTGACCCTGATTGCCCATACACCCGAACCGGAACGAGTGGTTGCCGCCGCTGCCAAGCTGTGCTACTCCAAAGTGGGGGTGACCAACCTGCTGGACGGCCTGACGCCGGAGAAGAGCGCCAGCTTTTTGCGGATGCTCAGTGACTTGGGCCATGCCAGCCCTGTCGAGCACGCATCCTTCACCTTCGGCATCGAAGGGGTGTCCCGCTCTCTGCTGGCACAGATCACCCGGCATCGTCTGGCGTCCTACTCCGTCCAGAGTCAGCGTTATGTGCGGTTGGATGATTTCCATTACGTTATCCCGCCGGAAGTGGAGGCAGAGCCGGAAGCCAAGAAGCTGTTTTTGGAGGCCATGGAACAGCAGGCACAGGAATACTTAAAGATCGCCGGTGCCCTTCAGCGGAAGCATCAGGCGGAGCTGATGGCACAGGGGCTGTCGGAAAAGGCGGCCAAGCAGAAGGCGGAGAAGCTGGCCAATGAGGACGCCCGTTTTGTCCTGCCCAACGCCTGCGAGACAAAAATGGTGGTTACCATGAACGCCCGCAGTCTGAACCACTTCTTCAACCTGCGCTGCTGCAACCGTGCCCAGTGGGAGATCCGTCGGCTGGCGGAGGAGATGTTCAAGCTGGTCTATGCGGTTGCGCCCAACTTGTTTGCCGGTGCCGGTCCCAGCTGTGTGGCGGACGGGAAATGTCCCGAGGGCAACATGAGCTGCGGCAGGTGCAGGGAGATGCAGGAGCAGTACCGGAAGTGGAAGGAAGAGGGCTGAAAATGCGGCTCTTTGTTGCCATTGCCTTTCCAGAAACGGTGAAGGATGGGTTGGAAGCGGGGATACGCGCTCTGCGGAAACAGGGGGTGCGTGCCAGCTGGTCTCAACGAGAGAATCTTCACTTGACGCTGGAATTTTTGGGTGAGCTGGACAGCCCGAAGCCGGTCATCGCCGCCATGGAACAGGTGCAGGCGGCGCCGTTTTCCTTGGAATTTGCGCCGTCCGGACGGTTCCGCCGCCGGGAAGGGGACATTTTCTGGCTGGGCATCCGACCCAACGGAGCGCTGATGGAACTGCAAAAGCAACTCCATAGTGCGCTGAAAGCCCAGGGACTGGAACTGGAATCCCGTCCCTACCGGCCCCACCTGACCTTGGCACGCCGCCTGCGGGACCATGGGGAGAGCGCGTTTCCGGAACCGCTGCCGCCGGTGGTGCAGGTATCGGAATTTCTCCTGATGCGGTCCGAACGGACGCCGAAGGGGATGCGTTATACCCCGTTGTATCGAAAAAAGTTGGAGGGGTGACCATGGAACATAGAATCGCGGTGGCCCTTGGCGTCTATCTGCTGGTGCTCAACTTGGCGGCGTTTTTTACCTACGGATGGGACAAGTGGAAGGCCAGACGGAACCAGTGGCGGGTTCCGGAACACACCCTGCTGGCGTTGACTTTTGCCGGCGGCGGCGTGGGGGCGCTGTTGGGGATGCGGGTGTTTCACCACAAGACCCGCAAGACCAAGTTCCGCCTGGGTGTTCCGGCCGCGTTGCTGCTGTGGGTGCTGCTGTTGGGGGTTTTGGCGGTTCGGATGGGGATGTTGCCGTTTTGATGGCGATTTTTTAAAAAGATTTATGAAATCATAAGATATTACCGTGAAATCTTTAAGAATTTACGATGATTCGTGATAGAAAATCTGGTATAATATAACCTGTCCCAACGGGAACCGGTAAAACGAAGAGAGTGAGCAGGAAACATGGAGCAGCAAAGAAACAGGCGCGCGTCCTCCGGGCGGCGGCAATACCCCCAGCAGACCAGACGGCGCAGACGGCGGAGAAGCTCTCCGGTGCGTCGGATGGTGCTGTTGCTGATCGTCATCGGCTGTGTGCTGGGCGTTGTGGCCAGCTGCCGGCAGAGGAGCCGGAACCGGCAAGTGGCCAACGACCCTGCAGAACCGGCGGTACGGTCGGAGCGGGCGGATCCGGAGGTCACCAGAGAGGCGTATATCGCCTCCCACAAAAAGGAATACCCCCAGTCCCTGCGGGATCTGCTGGAGCGCAATCCGGAGACGGTGGACTTTGTTTATGACTATCCCAAGGAGGGAAAGAAGCAGCACGAGATCGACCTGTCCGGCGAAGTGACCCAGGGCACCATCCCCCTCTTCCTCCAGTGGGACGAGCGTTGGGGATACCAGGAGTATGGCAGTGATATGCTGGCCATCACCGGCTGTGGTCCCACCTGTCTGTCCATGGTGTACTGTGGCTTGACGGGTCAGACGGACAAAAACCCGTTGGAGATGGCGCGCTTTTCCGAGGAACAGGGCTACTACAGCGACGGGGTGGGCACATCCTGGACGCTGATGTCCCAAGGCGCGGTTCAGCTGGGGCTGAACGTGCAGGAGATCCCGTTGACTGCACAGCTCATCATCGACCAGCTCAATGAGGGACACCCGGTCATCTGCACCATGGGGCCGGGGGACTTCACGGACAGCGGGCACTATATCGTCCTGCTCCGGGTCAATGAGGACGGTTCCATTGCGCTCAATGACCCCAACAGCCCCAAGAACAGCGAAAAGAGCTGGGAGCTGGAACGGCTGATGGACCAGATGGAAAATTTGTGGGCTTATTCGCTGCCCTATTAAGATCTGCGTAGAAAAAACGCCGTGTTTGTTTGACACAAACACGGCGTTTTTTCTCATATTATAAGTCTAAAGTCAAACCCACCGGACAGTGGTCACTGCCCAAAATCTCCGGGTAAATGTCCGCGCCGGTGATGCGAGGCGCCAGTCGGTCTGAGACGATGAAATAGTCAATGCGCCATCCGGCGTTGTTTTTCCGGGCGTTGAACCGGTAGCTCCACCAGGAATAGGCGCCAGTGCGGTCGGGATAGAGGTGGCGGAAGGTGTCCGTAAAACCGGAGGACAGCAGCTGGGTCATCTTCTCCCGCTCCTGGTCAGAAAAACCAGGGTTGCCCCGATTGCTCTTGGGGTTTTTCAGGTCAATCTCGGTGTGCGCCACATTCAGGTCACCGGCGTACACCACCGGCTTTTCCTTGTCCAGCGCCTGCAGATACGCCTGCAAATCCTCCTCCCAGGTCATCCGGTAGTCGATGCGCTTCAGCTCGTTCTGGGCGTTGGGGGTGTAGCAGCAGACGAAATAGAACGTGTCAAATTCCAGGGTGATGAGCCGTCCCTCTGTGTCGTGCTCCGGAATCCCCAGGCCGTACCGGACGGACAAGGGTTCCCGCTTGGAGAAGACCGCAGTGCCGGAATAGCCTTTCCGTTCTGCGTAATTCCAGTACTGATAATAGCCGGGGAGATCCAACTCCAATTGTCCGGCCTGGAGTTTGGTCTCCTGCAGACAGAATAGGTCGGCGTCCAAAAAGTAGAACACATCTTCAAACCCCTTTTTCAAACAGGCACGCAGGCCGTTCACATTCCAGGAAATCAGTTTCATGTGTGATCCTTTCTCTCTCAGCCCTTTTGGGCAATCTCTTCCAACGTGTCCTGCAGCAGCTGGATGTAGTCAGGGAGGCTGGTCAGGTCGATGCGTTCATGGATGGAGTAGGGCTGTTCGATGGTGATGCCGGTCTCCACTGCCGTCAGTTCCGGACGCATCCGGAGCAAAACGGACAGCTCCGACCCGGCGTGGGTGGGGTCGATATCCATGGGCGCGCCATGGCGAGCCTGCCACAGCTGAGACATCCGCTGAGCCAGAGGGTTGTTCGGATTTTCCTCCCAGGTGGGGTAGCCGATCTCGCCGGCCGGGTCAAAACCGCACCGGTCTGCCAGCAGCCCACAGCTGCGGGCAGTGCGGTCCAATGCCTGGTCCGGCGTGCCGCGCAGGAGCATGTGATAGGTTAGCCGGTTGTCTGCGCACTCCACTCGACCCAGATTGCCGGAGCAGGCGGGAAGCATGGGATGGTTGGGCAAGTACGCGGTGATGCCGTTGGGCAGGGAGAACAAAAAGTCCATGGAAGACTGATAGTCGATGGGGGACCAGACATAGGAAGGGACATCGGAAGGGGCGAAATCCATTTGGCCGCCCAGCGACTGCACCAGCGCTTGCCAATGCACAAAAAGATTGGGATTTTTGATGGTCATGATAGCGGAAGCGGTGGAAGGGATGGTGTTCAGGGCGCCGCCGCCCTCCAGATGGATGATTTGCGCCTCCGATTGAACCAGCAGGTTGCACAGCAGGCGGATGGGATTCACCACGCCCTTGCCCATCTCTGTGGCAGAGTATCCGCCGGGGAAGTTGGTGAAGTGTACCTGCCAGCTGGGGGCGGGAGAGAGGGAGGTGGTCAGGTTCCGGCTCCAAGACTGGAAGCAGCCACCGCTGGCGCCGATCGCCAGCTGATCGGCGCGGATGCCGTCGGTGCCGATGAGATAGCGCACCTCATCCAGCCAGTGAGGGTTCATGCTTTGCGCGCCGGTCATGGCTTGCTCTCCGCCGGTGGTCAGCAGCACACGCACAGGGCCGTGGGCGAAGGGCTGTTGGAGCAGCCAGAGGGCGGCGGTGATGGCCAGCAGGCTGCGTGCGCCCAGAGGGGAGTAACCGTCGCCTACCAGGTGGTCGTCCTGGACACGGCAGGGGGTGCTGTCGGCGGCAGGCGCAGCGAGCGTGTCCAGATGCCCCTGGAAGCAGACCAGCGGGGCGGATTCCAGACCGGCTGTGGCAGGGAAGTCGCAGCGGAGGTTCCAATGGTCGTCTGCCTCCACCGTGCTGCCTCGGCTGCGCAGGAGGTCCGCCAAGTGGGTGGACAGCGCCTGTTCCTGGCCGGAAGGGTGGGGGATGGCGAAGAGGGGAAGAAAGGTTTCTGTGATCTCACGGATGATTTGGGTGGAGTCCATCGGGGCGATTCCTCCTTATTCAGAGTAGGTTCTTCTATTATAGCGGATTTTCGACTAGGTGAAAAGGTGGAAATATGATATACTAAAATGATGCAAAAGACAGGCGAAGAGGAGGACACCCACCATGACCGAACGCATTTTCTACACCGATGTGTGCTGCCATACCTTCCAGGCCACCGTCCTGGACTGCCAGCCCCGGAAAAAGAAGGGGTACGAAGTGATCTTGGACAAGACCGCCTTTTATCCCGAAGGCGGCGGCCAGCCCGGCGACCGAGGGACCTTGGGCGGCGTGCACGTGACTGACACCCAGGAGCGCGGGGAGGACATCCTCCACCTGACCGACGCCCCCTTAGAGGTGGGCACCCAGGTCACCGGCACCCTGGACTGGAACTGGCGCTTCTCCCTCATGCAGAACCACTCCGGCGAGCACATCGTCAGCGGCATCCTCCACCGCCGCACCGGCGCCAACAATGTAGGCTTTCACATGGGGAATGACGCCATTATTATCGACTTTGACGTGGAATTGCCCCCGGAACTGCTCCAAGAGGTGGAGCAGGAGGCCAATGAAGTCGTCTGGAAGAACCTGCCCGTCCAGGTCACCTACCCCACGCCGGAAGAGCTGGAGACCCTGGACTATCGGAGCAAAAAGGCGCTGACCGGTCAGGTGCGCATCGTCACCTTCCCCCAGACGGACACCTGCGCCTGCTGCGGCACCCACGTGGTGCGGACGGGGGAGATCGGCGTCATCAAAATCCTCTCCGTCCAGAAGTTCAAGGAGGGCAGCCGGGTGGAGATGCTCTGTGGCAGCCGGGCGCTGACCTATCTGCGAGACGTGTTCGAGCAGAATCACCGTATCTCGGTTGCGCTGTCTGCCAAGCCCCTGAAAACGGCAGACGCGGTGGAGCGTCTGAAGGCGGACAAAGAACAGACGGATTATCGACTGAATGGCCTGGAACAGACCCTGTTCCAGCAGAAGGCAGAGGCGTTGGCCGGTGTCGGAGACGTGCTCCTGTTCGAGAAGCCCATGGCCCCGGACAGCGTTCGGAAGCTGTCGGTGGCGGTCATGGAGACCTGCGGCGGACGCTGCGGGGTGTTCTCCGGCGACGACGAGAAAGGGTACAAATATGCTGTCGGTCAGGCGGAGGGCGACCTGCGGGCGTGGGTCAAGACCCTGAACCAGGCCCTCCAAGGCCGAGGGGGCGGCAAGGGCAATTTCGTCCAGGGCAGCGTCCAGGCAAAGCGAGCGGAAATCCAGGCTTTTTGGGACAGTCAGGAAGGATAACAGAACAACACCCAGCAGGAAGAGAGGGAACGCCTCATGGAAGGCAAAGGACAGACCCAGCTGACCGGTACGGTCAGCCATGTGATCTTTCAAAATAAAGAAAACGGCTACACCGTCCTCCGGCTGAAGACCAGCCAGGAGGAGGTCACCGCCGTGGGCATCCTGCCCCAGGTGACCCAGGGGGAACAGGTGATCTTAGAGGGCAGCTGGACAGATCACCCCAACTTCGGCCGCCAGTTCAAGGCGGAACGGGCACAACGGCAGATGCCCAGCGAAAAGCAGGGGATCTATCGCTACTTAGCCTCCGGCGTCATCAAGGGCATCGGTCCCAAGCTGGCCGAGCGGCTGGTGAAGGAGTTTGGAGAGGAGACCTTTTCCGTCCTGGAGTCTCAGCCGGAGCGGTTGGCGCAGATGAAAGGCATTTCCCGGAAGCGTGCCATTGAGATTCAGGGTGATTTTCTGCAAAAGGCCGGGATGCGGGTGCTGATGGAGTTTTTGACCGGTGCCGGACTGCCGGTGGAGCTGGGGCTGAAGCTGTGGCGTACCTATGGCCAGGGGGCGGTAGACCTGCTGCGGGCAGACCCGTATATCTTGACCGACCCGGAATACGGCGTGGACTTCCAGAAGACCGACCACATGGCCGCCTCTATCGGGGTGGCCTGGGACGACCCCCAGCGCATTCAGGCGGGGCTGTTGTACACCCTGACCCACAACCTGGACTTGGGACACGTGTTCCTGCCCATGGACAAGCTCTTGGCGGCGGCCAGCCGGCTGCTCTCCAACGGGGCGGAGCACATTCCTGGCGACCTGCTGGCGGAAGGCTTGGAGGCGTTGGAGTTTCAGGAACGGGTGGTCTGCGAGCACGTGGCCGGAGTGGATGCAGTCTACCGACAGGATTTATATGAGGCAGAACAGTACATCGCCTGGCGCGTCACAGAAATGTGCCAACGGGAGCTGCATCCGCCAGCGGGCATCCCCAAGCTGGTGGCTCGGGTGGAGCAGGAGCAAGGGGTGTGCTACGCGGAACAGCAGCGGGAGGCGGTAGAGCTGGCCGGACGGGTGCAGATCATGCTGCTCACCGGTGGGCCTGGCACCGGTAAGACCACCTCGCTGCGAGGCATTTTGGGCTTGTTCGAGGCCATGGGTCTGGAAACCGCCCTGGCAGCCCCCACCGGCCGCGCGGCCAAACGGCTCAGCGAGCTGTGCGGCACCGAAGCCACCACCATCCATCGTCTGTTGGGCGCAGGCTATGACCCGGAAAAGGGACAGCTGGCCTTCTCCAAGGACGAGGAGGAGCAGTTGGATGCTCAGGCCATCATCGTGGACGAGGTGTCCATGGTGGACATCCCCCTGATGGCGGCGCTGCTACGGGCCATGAAGAACGAGTGCCGCCTGGTGCTGGTAGGCGACCCGGATCAGCTGCCCAGCGTGGGGCCGGGTCGGCTCTTTGACCACCTGATCCGCAGCGGCATCGTGCCGGTGGTGCGTCTGACCGAGATCTTCCGCCAGGCGCAGCAGTCCGCCATCATCCGCAACGCCCACCTGGTCAACCAAGGGATACTGCCGGGGCTGGACAACAAGAACAAGGACTTTTTCTTCCTCCGCCGCCTCCAGCCGGAGCGAACCGCCCAGACCATCGTGGAGCTGTGCCTGACCCGTCTGCCTAAGAATATGGGCATCCCGGCGGATCAGATCCAGGTGCTGTCCCCCACCCGAAAATACGCCACTGGCACCACCCAGCTCAACGCCATGCTCCAAGCGGCGCTGAACCCGCCTGCCCCGGAAAAGCAGGAGCGCAAGCGTGGTTCCGTGGTCTTCCGGGAGGGAGACCGGGTGATGCAGGTGAAAAACAATTACGACATTATGTGGCGGGAAGAGGACGGCCTGAAGGGCGGCATGGGCGTTTTCAACGGTGACATCGGCGTCATCACGGAGATTCAGCCAGACGCCGGATTGCTCACCGTCAACTTTGAAGGACGGCTGGTGGAGTACACCGGCGATATGCTGGTAGAGCTGGAGCTGGCCTACGCCATGACCGTCCATAAGGCACAGGGCAGCGAGTATCGAGCGGTCATTTTGGCCGTGAACAGCGGCGCGCCCATGCTGATGACCCGCGGGGTGCTCTATACCGCCATCACCAGGGCGAAGGAGCTGTTCATCGTAGTAGGCGACGAGAGCATTTTGGGTGCGATGATCGCCAACGACCGCCAGGCCAGGCGGTACAGCGGCCTGCGGGCGAGACTGATGAACGGCGGAGGGGAGAACCCGCTGCGCTCCAAACGGGTGCTGGATCTGCTCCAGGAACAGGAGCCGGAGACGGAAAATCCCTGGGCGTAACAGGATAAGAAAAAACCGTGCAGAAATGCACGGTTTTTTTGATGCGTTTATGGGGAGAAAGTGGACTCATCCGCGGCAAAATTTGTCGATGTAGGCGTTCAGACACTTCTGGATGACTTCCTTGGCCTGGTCAGCGCCCTGGGGGTCACCCACGACGGTCTCTTTGCCCTCCAGGGTCTTGTAGACGGAGAAGAAGTGGCTCATTTCCCGGAACATATGCTCCGGCAGCTCGGAAATGTCCTTGTACACGTTGTTGTTGGGGTCCTTGAAGGGGATGGCGATGATCTTCTCATCCAGCTTGCCCTGATCCAGCATGGTGAAGACGCCGATGGGGTAGCACTGGACCAGGCTCATAGGCAGAATCGGCTCACTGCACAGCACCAGCACGTCCAATGGGTCGTTGTCATCGGCGTAGGTGCGTGGGATGAAGCCGTAGTTGGCAGGGTAGTGGGTGGAGGTGTAGAGGACGCGATCGAGGATGATAGCGCCAGTGCTCTTGTCCAGTTCGTACTTGGACTTGGACCCCTTCTCGATCTCGATGACTGCGATGAAGTCATCCGGTCTCAGTCGATCGGGGGAAACGTCATGCCATAAATTTGCCATAGTTGCACTCCTTTTTGTCGTCTGCGGAAGCAGAAACGGCGGTAGAATCGGAATGTGAATGCTGGAATTGTTTCACATTTTTATTATATCATGTCCACAGCACAGATACCACTGGCGAATTGGAGAAAAGGAAAACGGGGCGGACGGAAGTTTTCAGACAGTTTTCAGCTTTGGCGCATATGCTTATCCCAAGTCAGCTTGATACCAAAGGAGGAGAAGACTGTGATCGAAATCAGGAATCTGGTCAAGCGCTACGGCGATCACCTGGCGGTGGATCACTTGAACCTGACCTTGGAGATGGGCAAAGTGTACGGCTTTCTAGGCCCCAATGGGGCGGGGAAATCCACCACTATGAACATCATGACCGGGTATCTCAGCGCCACGGAAGGGGATGTGGTGGTCAACGGCCACAGCATCCTGGACGAGCCGGAGGAGGCCAAAGCCTGCATCGGCTACCTGCCGGAACAGCCGCCGCTGTATATGGATATGACGGTGGAGGAGTATCTGGCATTCTGTGCCCAGCTGAAAAAAGTGCCTCTGGAACAGCAGGAGCATCAGCTTCGGGAGGTCATCGCCATGACCCAACTGGAGCCGGTGCAGAGCCGCCTCATCGGCAACCTGTCCAAGGGCTACCGCCAGCGGGTAGGGCTGGCCCAGGCCATTTTGGGGTATCCGCCCATTCTCATCTTGGATGAGCCCACCGTAGGGTTGGACCCCAAGCAGATCATCGAGGTGCGCAGCCTCATCCACAACCTAGCCAAGGAACACACGGTGATCCTGAGTTCCCACATCCTGTCCGAGGTGCAGGCGGTCTGTGACCAGATCATCATCCTGCACCACGGCAAGCTCCTGGCCAACGACACCCCGGAGGGGCTGGAGGAACAGCTGGGCGGTCGGCGTCTGCTGCTGACGGCCAAGGGGGACAAGGGACAGGTGGAACGGATATTGTCCCAGGTTCCCGGCGTGCAAAGTGCAGAAGTGACCCAGGACGGGGAACTGACTCACGGAACGCTACAGCTGGAAGGGGAGGACCCCAGAGAGGCGCTGTTCTTCGCCTTTGCCCAGGCAGGACTGCCCCTGTTGGACTTCCACTTGGATGAGACCAGCCTGGAACAGATTTTCCTAGGGTTGACCCAGGAACAGCCGGCGGAGCCGCTCAAGCCCAGCCGCCTGCGCTGGCGCAGAAAAGCGGCAGAACCAGTGGCAGTGGTTTCCGTGGACGAAGCAAAGGAGGTGCCTGATGAAAGCGATTTATAAACGAGAGCTGGCCGCCTATGCCCACTCCATGACCGGCTGTGTGGCCACGGCCTTTTTGCTGGCAGTGGTGGGACTGTACTTCATGGCCTACAACCTGTACCAAGGGGCGCCGGGGTTTGCCACGGCGCTGAACGCCGCGTCCTTCCTGCTCATCCTGGTCGTCCCCCTGCTGACCATGCGTTCCCTGGCAGAGGAGCGGAAGAACCGCACCGACCAGCTGTTGCTCACCGCGCCCGTGTCCGTCACCGGCGTGGTGTTGGGGAAGTTCGCCGCTATGGCCACCGTGTTCGCCGTGCCTTGTGTGCTCTTCTGTCTCTGTCCTCTGATTCTGAAGATCGCCAGCGGCAGCAGTGGAGTGGTCTACTTCCAGTCGGACTACGCCACCATCCTGGCCTTCTTCCTCATGGGATGCCTGTTCCTTTCCGTTGGCCTGCTCCTCTCCGCCCTGACCGAGAGCCAGGTCATTGCAGCCGTGGCCACCGCTGGGGTGCTCATCCTGCTCTATATGTGGGACGGCATCGTGGATTTCCTGCCCACTGCCGCGGCGGGGAACCTGGTGGGGGTGCTGCTCTGCGCGGTGGCGCTGGGGTGCTTGATCTATCACCTGACGGCCAACGGCATCATCGGCGGTGTCGTGGGCGGCGTCTGCGCCGTGGCGGCCATCGTGTGCTATGTGGTGGATTCCACCCTCTTTGAGAGCCTGCTCCCCAACCTGTTGGGCACCTTCTCCCTGACCGGAGTGCTGACCAACTTCGCATCCAACACCCTCTTCGACCTGAGCGGCCTGCTGCTCTACCTGTCCCTGACGGCGTTGATGCTCTTTTTGACGGTGCAGATGATCCAGCGCCGCCGCTGGAATTGAGGAGGTGGAGACATGGCATTGCGCAAGAAACAAAAGGACATTTCCCAGGAAAAGCAGAGCATTCTGCGGACGGCCAGAGGCAAGAACGGCCTCATGTCCACCGGTATGATCGCCATTGTGGTGGCCATCGTCATCCTGTTCAACCTGGCGGTGGGGCTGCTGCCGGCCAAGGTGCGGCAGTACGACCTGTCCACCACGAAGATCTATGAGATTTCTGACACCACCAAGGAGTATCTCGCCAACCTGAAAGAAAAGATCCACCTGGTGGTGGTGGCCGAGCCGGACAAGATCGACAGCCGCATCAGTCGCTTCCTAGACCTGTACACGGCGCAGTCCGACCAGGTGACCATGGAGACCATCGACCCGGTGGCCTACCCCTCCGCCCTGACCGAGTATGACTGCGAGGCCAACTCCATCATCGTCCAGTGCGAGGGGAAGGACCAGACCTACACCATCTCCTTTGACGACATCCTGGTGCCCGACTACTATTCCAGCTACTACTCCGGCGGCTCGACCTACACCAAGTTCGACGGAGACGGCCAGCTGACCAGCGCCATTGATGCGGTGGTGTCCAGCACCAGCTACCAGATCTACACCCTGACCAACCACGGCGAGGCATCTCTGGGCACTCAGCTGACCCAGCGGCTGACCAAGAGCCACTTTAAGACGGAGGAGCTGAGTCTGCTGCGGGAGGGGAAGATTCCGGATGATTGCAAAATCCTGCTCATCAACCAGCCCACCAAGGATTTGGCCAAGGACGAACTGAAGCTCATTCGCACCTACCTGAAGAGCGGCGGTCAAGTCTCGCTCATCCTGTCCAACCAGGACTTTGACCACCCCAATTTGGATAGCCTGATGAAGGAATACGGCCTGTCGCTCACCGGCGGCTACGCTGGCGACACCCAGCGTTATTACACGGCGGCAAACAGCTACCTGACCTTCTTCCCAGAACTGGACGTGGGCACCGAGGTGGCAGGCTCCTTGACCACCGATGACCTGGCCCTGGTCAACCAGGCGTTGGCCATGAAGCAGGTGGACGCCAAACGGGACACCATCACCGTGACCCCCTTCTTGACCACATCGGAGAAGGGTCTAAGCGTGGTCAGTGAAAAAGATTACACCGAGGGCAAATATGTGGTGGGCGCCACCGCCAGCGAAGTGGTGGGGCAGAAGACCACCGATGCTACAGAAAAAACGGATACTGACAAGGCAGATAGCAGTGCAGAGGATGCAGATGACGCAGAGGAGGATACGGATATTGTCTCCCGTCTGACTGTCATCACCGCCAACAGCCTGGTGGATGACACCATCAACACGCAGTTCGGCGATGCGGTGTGTAACCTGACCCTGTATCTGAACACGCTGACCTGCGCGGTCGGGGTCACCAGCAACATCTCCATCCCGGCTAAGAGCTTGGAGACGGTCACCAACACCATCACCCACGCCGGAACTTGGAGCCTGCTCTACCTGGTGGTACTGCCCTTGGTGGTACTCATCGGCGGCTTTGTGGTCTGGCGGAAGCGGAGAAAGCTGTAAGGAGGGGTGGATATGGCGAAGAAGAAACGACAATTGCGCTGGCTGCTCCTACTCTTAGCAGTGGCTGTGGCCTTGTTTGTGGCGGCGTTCTGCTGGAACCGCTGGCGGACCGCCCAGGAGGAAGCAGAGGCCGAGGCAGCAGTCATCCATGTGGATTTGGTGGAAGAGCCCACCAAGCTGACCTATTCCAACGGGACGGATACCATCACCTTTGAGAAGTCCGGGGAGAGCTGGGTCAGCGCGGATGAATCAGATTTCCCCTTGAACAGCGATACGGTGGATACCTTTGTGGACACCCTCACATCTTTGACGGCAGAGCGGGAGATCTCTGTGAAGGATGACCTGTCCGCCTACGGCTTGGAAAAGCCCAAACAGTGGGTGGAGCTGACCGACAAGGAGGGGAACAGCGCGACCCTCTATCTGGGCAGCGCTTCTGGGGAGCTGTATTACGCCCAGAAGAAGGACGGAGAGTCCATCTACACCATCTCCTCGGACGTACAAAGTCATCTCAGCCAGGATCTCTACGCCTGGGCGTCTCTGGCGCAATTCCCCACCCTGTCCAGCAGCAATCTCCAGTCGGTGACACTGCAAGGGAAACTGACCAGTAAACTGGAGATTCGTGGCGAGGAAGTGGCGTCTGAGGACACCGGCGATTCCAGCGCGGACGGCAGCAGCTCTGTGGAGGCGGCGGAACCGGAGGTGGAGTACCACTGGTACTTGACCGGCGAGGTGGATGTGACCGAGGAGGCGTATCTGTCTGCGCTGCGCACCGAGGTGACTGGCTTGTCCTTTGACAGTCTGGCGGACTTCCAGCCCAAAAACTTAAAACAGTACGGGCTGGACGACCCCACCGCCGTGCTCAAGATGGTCTACCAGGACGACAGCAACCGAAAACAGACGGTGACGCTGGAACTGGGCAAGACCACCAAGGACAGCGATGGCACAGAGTGCCGTTACGCCACTCTGAACGGGGACAAGACGGAGGTCTATCGCATCTCTCTGTCCAAGGTAGAACAGATTTTGGCAGGCGCACAGAAGGGCTACGCCCAGGCGTCGGCAGATTACAACGAAGCGCAGGCGGATACTGCGTCTTGACAGGGACAAGGCCGGACGGGATGCCGTCCGGCCTTGCGTATCGTCCTGGAAACGGGTAAAATAGAGAAAAAAGATGGAGGTGATCGGCGTGCGGGTGCTCATTGTGGAGGACGAGCGGCGTTTGGCGCAGACGTTGGCCGATTTGATGGAGGCGCACAACTACGGGGCGGACATCGCCTATGACGGGGAAGAAGGGCTGGACAACGCCCTGTCCGGCATCTATGACGTGATCCTGCTGGACGTGATGCTGCCCAAGCGCAACGGCTATGAGATCGTACACGTGCTGAGGAAGGAAGGGGACAAGACCCCGGTGCTCATGCTGACGGCGCGGACGGAGGTGGAGGATCGCATCAACGGATTGGACTCCGGTGCGGACTACTATCTGACCAAACCCTTTGACAGCAACGAGCTGCTGGCCTGTATCCGCGCCATCACCCGCCGGAACACCGATGCTGTGGATAACGCATTGGCGTTCGGTGACCTGCGGTTGGAGCTGGACACCTGCCAGCTCTCCTGCGGAGAACGGTCGGTGCGGCTGAGCAAGAAAGAGTTCTCCATGATGGAGAAGCTGATGGCCAACAGCGGTAAGGTGGTGACTAAGGAGCAGCTGCTCCTCTCCGTGTGGGGATACGAGTCCGAGGCGGAGGATAACAACGTGGAAGTGTACATCTCCTTTCTGCGCAAAAAACTCAAGCATTTGAAAAGCAGAGTCGCCATCAAGACCCTGCGCATGGTGGGCTATGTGCTCCAGGAGGCAGAACCGTGATCCGACGTCTGCGATGGAAATTTGTGGCCATCATCATGACCGTGGTCACCTTACTGCTGGCCACCATCTGCTCCTTCCTTTTCGTCACCGTCCGAGGCAGTCTCCAGGCGGACAGCCTGTCTGTACTCCAGCGGGTCATCTCCCAAAAGGGGGAGAGCGTGGTCATGTGGGACCCGGACAGCGGCGGCATCTTGAGCATCAACCCCTTCCGGGAACAGGAAGTCTCCCTGCCTTACTTTACCGTGGCGGTGAACCACCAGGGGCAGGCGGCTGTGCTGGACAGCAAGTTTTACAACCTGAATGACGAGGAAGCCCTGCTGCAGGTGGTGCAGGCGGGATTGGACGCCCAGTCGGACGTGGGTGTGCTGGCCAGCTATAAGCTGCGCTACCTGCGCAAGGTCACTACCAGCGGCTGGCGTATCGCTTTCACCGACATGACCCAGGAGATCAGCACCACCCGAAACCTACTGCGCAATCTGCTGCTCATCGGCGGCGGTGCTCTAGTCGGTTTCTTCTTTATCAGCCTGCTCCTGGCTCGCTGGGCCACCCGTCCGGCGGAACGGGCGTGGAAACAGCAGCGGCAGTTTGTGGCGGACGCTTCCCATGAGCTGAAAACGCCCTTGACCGTGGTGCTCTCCAACGTGGATATGCTCCAGGAGTACAGTGTCCAGCCCCAGGACGCCCGACAGCAGCGGTGGCTGGGGAATATCCGAGCGTCATCGGAGCAGATGAAGGACTTGGTGGAAGAGATGCTCACCTTGGCCCGCTCCGATGCCGGTGGACAACAGGCGTTGGTGCGGCAGCAGGTGAATTTCAGCGACCTGGTGGACGACGCGTTGCTGCGCTTTGAACCGGCGGTGTTCGAGGCAGGGAAGCGGCTGGAGGACGCCGTGACGGAGGAGTTGTATGTCACCGGCGACGGCGGCAAATTGAAACGGTTGGTGGACATTTTGCTGGACAACGCCAGAAAATACACGCCGGAGGGCGGACACATCTGGGTGACCCTGGCGGCGGACGGGCGTAATCGCATCCAACTGACTGTGCGCAACGAGGGAACGCCCATCCCGGCACAGGATCTGGAACATATTTTTGAGCGGTTCTACCGGGCGGATCAGGCCAGGACCAGCGAGGGCTTTGGGCTGGGATTGGCCATTGCCAGGGAAATTGCTCGGGAGCACAAGGGAAAGCTGTGGGCGGAATCCAGTCCGGAGCGGGGAAATTCCTTCTGTTTCAACCTGCCCAGGGCAAAAGAAATGGGTTACAAATGACGAAGGGTGTGGTACAATAAAACCAGGCTTTCCGAACGGGGGGCTGAAACAGAAAACGGGAGGTAATACTATGCCAACAGCTACATTGATGAACCAAAAGGTACGTGAGATTCACTTCAACAACGACCTGGAACGAAAACACGGTACGAACCGACAGCTGGGCAGTAGTTTTTCCTTCCAGGTGAATTACTCCCCCGACGGGGAACGCTGTGTCGCCAAGCTCTACCACTCCCTGAAGGACAAGGAGGACGAGAAGCTGTTCTTCCTGTCCGTGGAGATGCTGGGCGTGTTCAAGTGCGAGGGCGTGGAGTCGGAAGAGGACAAGAAGCAGATCCACACCCAGTGCTATGACCAGCTCTTCCCCTATATGCAGTCTGAGGTATCCCACCTGTGTACCGCCTCCGGCATGAACGGTCTGGTGCTGCGCAAGGCCAAGATCGACCCCAGCCAGGTGGTGTTCAACAAGGCCAAAAAAGAGGAGCCCACCCTGCCCATCGTGTAAAAGTGCGCAAAAGACCTGCCTTTTTCGAGGCAGGTCTTTTTTTGTGGGTGCGAGCAAAATCCACCTATTTTTCGGACTCTGACAGCCGTGGGGTTTTGTTGGTATCCGTGGATTTTTTCATAGCAGAGGCGCGATTTTCTGTGGTTTGGCGGGTTATCACAGTGGGAAAACGGGATTTGCGGCATTTTTACCTATCATTCTGCGAAAAAATGCACTGTTTTCACAGGGAAAAGCGCTGTCTTGTATATAGTTTCTCCTATTTTGAAGAAAATCTTGTTATCTAGTTGCATCATGCGCAAAAAGGTGATAAACTAACCCTGCACAGAAACTTTGATAGAAACGTAACAATCCCAATAAAATCTGGAAATCTTTCTGTTGAGAAAGGATGATCTGTCATGGCTCAACGAACGGAGGGTTCACATAAAGGCTCCAACGCAAAGAGTGTCAGCAAAACGTTGGAGATTCTCTCCACCTTCAACGAACTGGCGCCGGAACAGCGTACATCGGATATCGCCACCAAACTGCATATGAATATCAGCACCGTCTCCCGCCACCTGAACACCATGTTGGACTGGGGCTTCCTGGAGCGGGACGACTCCACCGGGTACTACTCCTTAGGACTGGAGATCGTGGCGCTGGCCGGTGCGGCGCTGCAAAATAATGACGTTTATCGCCATGCTTATCCGGAGCTGCAGCAGCTGTCCTATAAGTACGGCGTTCACAGCCACATGGGGGTGCCCCGTGCAGTGGATGTAGTGCATTTGATCAGTATTTGTTGCGAAAGTACCATGGAATTGCTCATTCCTATGGGTCATTGTCACCCCATGTACTGCTCTGCCATGGGCCGCGCCATGCTGGCCTATATGCCTCAGGCGGAGGTGGAAAAGGTGCTCCGGGCCAGTGAGCTGCAAAAGCTGACGCCGGAGACCAAGATCGATCTGCGGGAGATCAACCAGGAACTGATCCACACCCGGCAGAAGGGATACTGCATCCTCTTCGACGAATTGGCCGAGAGCAAAAGCTCCCTGGCAGCTCCCATCTTTGACCGCAACCGGAATCCGATCGCGGCCATCAGCGTCTCCGCCAGCGCCCAGAGCTTGAGCCAGCCTCAGCGGGAACGAGAGCTGGCCAAGGCCGTGATGACCGCGGCCGGAAAGATCTCCGGCAAGCTGGGCTACTACCCAAAATGAAAACAACTCACCGCCGTGGACGACCCTTTCCGAATGCCGCGGCGGGTTTCATAGAGAAAAACAAAAGCTGTTTGCAGTTGACCCCTCTGCAAACAGCTTTCACCATATGCAACTGACCTATCGCAGTGCAAAATCGAAAACTGTTTTTTGAGAATATATTTCGTCAATCGGAAATAGCGGCTTCAATCGGTTGCTATTTTGAAACGGTCCGCTATAATACGAACCACAGTGATGAATACCGAATCATTTTGGTGTCCGCGGTCCATGCGGCGGAGAAAAAGCGGGAGACCGGGACACGAGTTCAGCATAAACATTGACGAAGTAAGGAGTTAAGTATGGAAAGAGTAGCAGAATCCCTAAAGAGCAAAGTGATGTCGGCACAGCAGGCAGCACAGTTCATCAAGTCCGGCATGGTCCTGGGCATCAGCGGCTTCACCAGCGTGGGCAGCCCCAAGGCAGTGCCTCTGGCTCTGGTGGAATCCGGCCATGCAAAGGATCTGACCATCAGCGTTGGTGCAGCAGTCAGCGATGAAGTGGACGGCGCCATGGTCCGTGCCGGTCTGGTCTCCCGCCGTTTCGGCCACCAGTCCAACAGCGACCTGCGGAAGGCGATCAACAATGGCACGATCGAGTTTAGCGATCTGCACATTTCCCACCTGCCCATGAACATGAAGCAGGACTGCGGTCTGCACACCAATGTGGCACTGATTGAATGTACCGCTGTCACCGAAGACGGCCTGTACCTGGCTGCTTCCTGCGGTTCTTCTGACGCAGCTGTCGCTTCCGCTGACATGGTCATCGTGGAAGTCAACACCACCCTGCCGGAACAGCTGATGGGTATGCACGACATTTTCGAGATCGGTCTGCCCCCCGAGGCAAAGATCATCCCCATCACCAAGCCCGATGACCGCATTGGCACCCCCTACATTCCCTGCGACCCCGACAAGATCGTGGCCATCGTGATGACCGACCGGGAAGATCCCCCTCAGAAGTTCAAGCCCTCCACTCCTGTCACCGACAAGATCGGCGAAAACGTCATCAAGTTCCTGAAGGGCGAGATCGAAGCTGGCCGTCTGCCCGCAAATCCCGGCCCCATCCAGTCCGGCGTCGGCTCCGTTGGCAACGCTGTCCTGGGCGGCCTGGCAAAGAGCGGCTTCAAGGGTCTGAACATGTACACCGAAGTCATGCAGGACGCCGCACTGGATCTGCTGGATCAGGGTGTTGTGAAGTTTATCTCCTCCAGTTCCATCGCGCTGACTGCGGATTATCGCAAGCGCTTCTATGATAACATCGACTACTATCATGATAAGATCATCGTCCGTCCCCAGGAGATCACCAACCATCCCGAGACTGCCCGTCGTCTGGGTCTGATCGCCCTGAACACTCCCATCGAAGTGGACATCTACGGCAACGTCAACTCCACCCACATCATGGGCACCAAGATGATGAACGGCCTGGGCGGCAGCGCTGACTTCTCCCGCAACGCTCGTATCTGCATCTTTGCCACCGAATCCATCGCCAAGGGCGGCGACATCTCCTGCATCGTTCCCATGGTCTCCCACGTGGACTCCACCGAACATGACGTGGACGTTATCGTTACCGAGCAGGGCATTGCTGACCTGCGTTGGAAGTCTCCCAAGCAGCGGGCAAAATTGCTCATTGAAAATTGTGCACATCCGGATTATCGTCCCATGTTGCGGGAATACTTTGAACATGCCTGCAAGGTCTCCGCTGGTCAGCACACTCCCCACGACCTGAAGCTGGCTCTGTCTTGGCACCAGAACTATCTGGACCACGGCACCATGAAAAAGTAAGTCCTTTCGCGAACCTGCCTACCTTCTCTGACCGTATCATGGGGTGGAAAGAGAAGTAACTGGGTTTTATACGCCGGGCGGCTGTCTGCTACAGCCAGGCGGATAGCCGCCCAACCTCTTATAACAGAATAGCTGGGTGTCTAAAAGAGCCATCCTTCATCTTCTGCCAAAATCTTCATAGAATAGGCCCTCACCTTTGAGAGATCTTCCCCTTTCGATCTCTCATGGTCTCGCCGGATCAGATCGGACGAGCCGTTCCCTTACCTTAGGTGAGGCGTTGTGTATACCTCCTATCAGGAAACTTGTGTTCATTGAAGTTTAGTGCATGGCTCTTTTAAATGCTCAGCTAGAAGTCAAACAGATGTGCGGTCGGCGTGCCTTGTCCCGTGTTTTTGTGACTCCGCAGGACGGGGAATGCAATCCTTTCTCAACGCTGATCGCTTGTTCTCTCATGCAAGACCGACCCTTGTTTTATGCAAAAACGAGGGTCGGTTCCTTTTTGGCGCATGGGGTGGATGGGGCGTTCGGAGGAGGGATAGAACCCACAAAACAGGAGAAAATAGGGTGCGTTGGGGGATGGTCCATCAAGATTACAAAAATTTTCATGCTGTTGCACTATGCGAAAAAGATGTTGCTTCTTGCGAAAAATGATTGCGCGATATGAAAAGCCGTGTTACACTGATGTTGCTCGTACAAATTGCACAAAAAGATTCGTTTGCATCGACCAGGCAGAAAGAGAACTTGAAAGGAAAGGGTGTTTGGTTATGAGTCAAGCAGCAGTGAAACAGCAGAGCAGTTCCAATGCGAAGAGTGTGGGTAAGACCTTCGCGATCCTCTCCACCTTCAACGAGACAACGCCGACCCAGCGGACTTCGGACATCGCCTCCAAGCTGCACATGAACATCAGCACCGTCTCCAGACATCTCAACACCATGCTGGACTGGGGCTACCTCCAGCGGGATGACGCCACGGGATTTTACTCCCTGGGCCTGGAGATTGTCGCTCTGGCCGGTGCGGCGCTGCAGAACAGCAGCATCTACCGCTTTGCCTATCCGGAGCTGCAGCGGCTCTCTTATAAGTATGGCGTCCACAGTCACATGAGTGTGCCCCGTGGGGTGGAAGTGGTGCATTTGATTAGTATTTGTTGCGAAAATACCATGGAATTGCTGATTCCGATGGGTCATTGCCATCCAATGTACTGTTCCGCGATGGGGCGCGCCATCATGGCGTACCAGTCTTCTGGGGAAGTTCAGCGGGTTTTGCGGGACAGCGAACTGAGGAAATTTACGCCGGAGACCAAGGTGGACATCCAGGAGATCCAGCAGGAGCTGGCGCGTACCAGACAGAAAGGATACTGCATCATCTTCGACGAGCTGTCGGAAAACATCGGCTCGCTGGCTGTGCCCATCTTCGACCGCAACCGAAATCCGGTTGCCGCCATCAGCATATCGGCCAGTGCCCACAGCCTCAGCCAGCCCCAGAGAGAGCGAGAACTGGCGAAGGCTGTGACCACTGCCGCAGGAAAGATCTCCGGGAAATTGGGCTATTATCCCAAATAAAACTCGGGAAGAACAGGCGGCCGTGAAATGACTGGAGCATTTCACGGCCGCTCTTTTTTTTGCCCAAAACGCAGATTTTTCGGTGAATCTGCTGAAATGGAGGGGAACTGTACAAATTTTACATGGAGGGATGATAGGAGCAAGAAGTTTCCTTATTTTGAATCGAGTTGCATATGATGAAAGTGATGCCGCAAAGAGCAAAAATGCGGTTCATGTATTGAGAACATATTTCGCAAAGGGGAAAAAGCGGCGCAGTCTATTGCTATTTCAGACAGCGTTGGTATAATACAGACAACAATAAAGGACAAAATCCTTTAATTTTAAGCAATATTCCCTAAATAATGACCCGAAATGCAACCAGAATCGAGAATAGGAGATGACCTAACATGACAGTGAAAGAATTGATCGCACGCTCCAAGGCCGCACAGGCAGAGTTCGCATTCGCAACTCAGGAACAGGCAGACGCAGCTGCAA
>JABLTO010009008.1_pt1 | contig 70604 bp, 67 predicted proteins | sample 7160091 | NCBI WGS metagenome assembly JABLTO01 (sample SAMN14651225, study PRJNA627086) | human gut metagenome | isolation source: feces | host: Homo sapiens
AGGATTCCACCTTTTCCGCCGTATGGTTTGAGCTTGAAGAGGATCAGAAGACGCGGACGACCAAGATCTGGGAGCGAGGGCAGGCAGAGCAGATTTTGCAGGCTGCTGTTTATGCACCCAGCGGTGGAAATAATCAGAGCAACCATTTTTTCGTCATACAGGATCAGGAATGTATTCAAAGATTGACAAAAATAGCTTTGCGTGCATTTGCGCAGATGCAGATTGAGGAGGGAATGTACCCTAGTTTGGCTTCCACAATCCGCCGTGCACAAAACGGAGGGTATGATTTTACGTATGGAGCCCCGATGCTGGTGCTGGCAGCCAATCGACGCGGATATGGCAATGCCATGGCAGATTGCGCTTTGGCTATGGAAAATATGTTTTTGCAGGCGACGGCCATGGGGCTGGGCTCCTGCTACATTAATCAGTTTCACTGGCTTACGGAAGAAGAGACAGTTCTGCAGGCTCTATATGCCTTGGGAATGAAAGAGGAAGAGCTGATTTGTGCGGGCGGCGTATTCGGTTATCCGGCCGGCCAGCCATTGCCGCCATTGAAAAGGTTTGGCAATACAATTACCTATATCAGATAAATGGAGTAAAGGAATTATGAAATTCAGCGTAATGGGATGTGGCCGCTGGGGGTCATTTATAGCTTGGTATCTGCATAAAATCGGGCATGAAGTCTGTGTATGGGGACGGCAGGGTTCTGCCAATCTGGCGGCACTGCAGCAGGGGCATATGGGAGACTTTGATTTCCCGGCAGAGATCCGGCTGACAACAGATGCGGCAGAAGCAGCGGCGTTTGCGGATATCATTGCTATTTCCATTAGTTCGCAGCATCTTCGGGAATTTATGCATGGCGAGGCTTTTAGCGGGGGTGTAAAGCCGGTAGTGCTATGTATGAAAGGGCTCGAGGAAAATACGGGAAAACGCTTGAGCGAGATCGCCAGCGAAGTGGTGGGAAAAGAGAACACTGCTGTCTGGCTGGGGCCGGGGCATGTGCAGAATTTTCTGGCAGGGATCCCTAACTGTATGGTCATTGATTCTTATAATGAAGCATTGAAAGGCTGCTTGATTGAGGCATTGAAAGGCAGCCTGATTCGCTTTTATTATGGCACGGATATGATCGGCAATGAAATTGGCGCAGCAGCTAAAAATGTGATTGGCATTGCGGCAGGAATTCTGGATGGCTTTGAAAATGCCAGTTTAAAAGGAGCGTTGATGTCGCGTGGCGCGCGGGAAATCTCCAAATTGATTGAGAATCTCGGAGGGAACCCCATGTCGGCCTATGGATTGGCGCATTTGGGAGACTATGAAGCGACCGTTTTTTCAAAATACAGCCGGAATCGAATGTATGGGGAAAAATTTGTTCGCAAAGAACCGATGCAGGGTTTGGCAGAGGGCGTGAGCACTTCTAAAGCATTGATGCTGTTGGCACAGCAATCTCAGACGGAGTTACCCATTTGTACGGCGGTATATCGTATGTTATATGAGAATCTTTCGCCGGAAGAGGCAATGGAGCAACTTTTTCTCCGTGATTTGAAAAATGAATTTTGAGAAGGAAAACAAGGCACCGGTGTATTGGCCGGTGCTTTTGATTGCGCCTATAAAATCTGGAGCAACGAATTGCAGAAAGCAAGGCAGCGCGGATGTGTATTTTGAATATTCTGTTCAAGTAAAAAATAAAGAAGCATCTGAAGAACAGATGCTTCTTTTGCGTAACGAAAAATTGCTTTATGCCTGAGGTGCGCCATTTCCATAATAAGGTGGCTGCGGCATACCGTAAGGCGGATATTGCGGCGGTACGGGAGCGTGCAATCCTTCATCTTTATTCCGGCATGCGAATACGAAAAAGGGCGTGAGGAAAGAGAAGAAGATGGAGAGCACTAAAAACAGTACAGCATTATCCGGTGAGCAGGATTTGTACAATTTATAATAAGCTATATAGGTAAAGACCGCGGAAATCACGGCCAAAGCCAGCAGGCCGATATAACAGATGAGCATGATCAGCACAGTCCCAATCAACGCATCGGCGTTGGAGGAATCAAAAGAGTGCCGCGCTGCGCCAATGATAAAGGAAACCAATGTGGGAATCATGGCGAGGACCAAAACGATCATGGATACACACAGCCATAACAGCAAATGACGCTGTTTCTTTTTGGCGTTTTTGGCAACCAGATCATATTGGTCGGCAATGCTGCCCAGAATCCATAAATTTCCTAACGGTACCCAAGCCCAGCCGGCGCCGGGGATCCCTCTGCGCTTGGCAATGGTATAAAGGCCGATAGAGGAAAAAATATAAAAGACAATACCAATTACGAAACTGATGCCTACAGCAATACCCATGACACCTGTCAATATCTCGGCATAAGAAGAATAATATTGCATAAGAGAATTCGCCTCTTTCCTTGAGATAATTTGATGGTATCATATTACCAACTGAAATACAATATAAAAAAAGCCTTTAAGCACTGAATGAGCGAATCTCATAACAGCCTTAAAGGCAAAAACGATGGCTAATTTAGGGTTTGCTATAAAAATAAAACAATCTTACCAAATACAATATATCAAAGTAATGCGAAATTGTCAAGTATTTTTCAAACACATTTGCTTTATTTGCTTTCATACATAGGATACCCCCATTATAGAAAAATAAAACATTTTTTTGGTAAAAAATTTCAAAGTCGATATAAAAATGCTATAATAAATCAGTCAAGATTCCATACAACAGGAAGGAATGGAAACGATGGAAAATTTCTGGCTATCTGTATTGTTTTTTCTGATTACCCTGGCTGCTGCTGTGGGAGGTTCCTTTCTTGCCGTCAAGATAAAAATGCCGGCAGGTACGATGTTGGGAGCGATGATCGGGGTAGCAATCTTCAATATTTTTTCGGGCAAAGGATTTTTCCCGGAAGAATTGCGCACAGTAGTGCAGGTATTTTCAGGGGCGATGATCGGCAGTAAAGTTTCCAAGAAAGATGTTGTGGAATTAAAATATATTATTGTGCCTACAATCATTTTGCTGCTGTTTATGACGCTGATGAATGTCTCGCTGGGGCTTATAATTTATAAGGTGGGTAGTTTGGATATCGCTACGGCACTCTTTGCTTCCTCGCCCGGCGGCCTTTCGGATATGGCACTGCTGTCTGAAGAACTGGGAGCAAACTCCACGTATGTGACACTGCTGCAGTTAATTCGGGTCATCACTATTTTTTCTTTTATGCCTGCGATTGTCAAACGCGTGATATCCCAAAAAAATAGGAAACAGGCTAAGGAAATCCACGAACAAATCGAACAGGAGCACGCTCAAAGCAAACAGGAGGCAATGGAAAGCCATAAAGAATTATCGCGAAAACAGCAGATGCTACGCTTTTTGGGAACCATGTTGGCAGCATTTGCCGGCGGATTGCTGTTTCATTTTCTGGGAGTGACAGCCGGGGCCATGCTGGGAAGTATGCTTGCAACAGCACTCTATAACATACTGAGTGGGAAAGGCTACTTTGCTTCCAATATGCGAAGCAATACGCAAATCGGTTCGGGTGCATTCTTGGGAATGAAGATTGATATGGCCAGTATACTGGGATTGACAAGCCTGATTGTGCCTGCGTTGATTATGGTGGCAGGTGTGTTGTTTTTTGCTTTGATGACAGCGCTGATTATGCATAAACTGACAAAGTTGGATTTCAGTGTTTGCCTGATGGCCAGCACGCCGGGCGGCATACAGGAGATGTCACTGCTGAGTGAGGAACTGGGGGCGGATACGCCTAAAATAGCAGTAATGCAGACGGCGCGCCTGGTATTTGTGATTGCACTGTTCCCAACCATGATTGAACTGATTGCCAACAGCCTGGGTTAAAACATGGCGAAGATGTAAATTGTATGTGGGAAAACCGTAAAGAATACCGGCGACGGAAGCGGCCGGGCTTGACTTTTGCGGAATGGCCGATACAATGGTATTGATTACGAAGAATCGCAGGAGAGTTAAAAATGTCTCATTGGAAGAGAATCGCCGCCTTGTGCCTTGCGCTGTTTGTATTGGCGGCAGCCGGATGTAGCGCAAAAAAGACGGATATGGAAGCGGTTTTGGAGAGCGGAAAGCTGCGCGTATTGATGAGCCCCGAGTTCCCGCCCTATGAATATAAAGATGCGGATGGCAATATCGTCGGCGCAGATGTGGAGATTGCTAAGCGAATTGCGGCAATGTTTGGGGTAGAGCTGGAAATCGTGGAATGTAATTATGCAGAACTTCAGGAAGCGCTGTTGGATGGGCAGGGGGATATGATTCTCTCGGCATTTTCTGTTTCAAAACAGTACGCGGAAGAAATACAGTGTTCAGATATCTATTTGAATACAGCACAGTATATCATTACTTCAGCAGAAAATACCGAAATTGCGGCGGAAGCAGATTTGGAAGGAAAGATTCTCGGTGTGCAGCAATATGCGCAGGGAGATATTTATGCTACCGATATAGCCAGTGCAAAAAACATTGAGCGTTTTGCCGAACTGAGTGAAGCGGTGCAGGTACTGCTTGATGGGAAACTGGATGCGGTGATTGCCGATCAAGTGACGACGGAGGCAGTGCTGGCCGAAAATAGTGAAACGCTGAAGAAAATTTATATCGGTGAAAATATGGGGCATTACTGTATTGGATTGCGCAAAGATTCGGCAATGCTGCAGGAAATTAATGCGCTGTTGGCCACAATGCAGGCAAGCGGAGAGATTAAAACTTATGTGCTGCAGTATACAATGGCGGAGCAGGAACAGGCAGAAGCCTGAGGCAGGCTGTGTGAAAAAGAGAAAAAAGGGATATCCTGTATAGCGGGATATCCCTTTTTGTTGTGCTTTTGAAAAATGGAAAAATTGGAGCAAAAATGCTTGCATAATAGATACGGCTATGTAATAATGATTTTCATGAGATGATAGGGATGAGGTTATTTCCTGATGATAAAAAAATGTTGTGCAATGACGGTTGCCATTTTATTTTGCTTATCATTGTTTGCGGCCTGTGCGAAGCGGCAAGAAGAAAACACTTCGCAGCGGAGCAGTCTGCTTCCCGAGCCGGGGACAAGTTCGGAACAGGATGATAAAACTTTAAAAATTGCCTGCATTTACGGGAGTATTACCGGTGAATTTTGGGAAATTGTCTATAACGGATGTATGGCCGCTTTGGAAGAACTGCAGGCTGGTTATGGAGTGGAAGGATATTGTGTTGCTCCTGCAGAAAATACGAACGTGGAGCAGCAGATAGAGTTGATAAAGCAGGCGGTAGAGCAGGAGAAAGTGGATGGCATAGTGCTCAGCAGTATGAATGCGGCGCAGATTGGCTCTTTTATCACAGAATATTTCCAGGCAGATAACTGGACGCCCGTGATTCTGATTGATCGTTCCTGTAATACGGATTCCGACGTGATTGTTTCAAAAGTACTTTCGGATACTTATGCTATGGGGATTGAAGCCGGAAAACAGGCTGCTCGCGCAGTAAATGGCAATGGCAGCTATTTTTGCCTGGGAGTGTTGCCGGATACACCGGATTGGGTGGACCGTTCTTTGGGGGCAATGGACTATCTGACGCAAAATGAACCAAACATGCGGCAGATTGGAGAAACGATTTATTGGATGGGGCAAGAGGGGAGGACGCAAGAAGATCAGATTGCTTATATCCAAAAAACGGTGCGCAGTGTCAGTGGAGAAGTCTGTATATTGCCGGTGACAGAAGGATACACCAATACCGCTGTGCTGGCACTGGCAGAAATGAGCTCGGAAAGGCGCCAGCATACTAAAATCGTGGGTTTTGACTTTTCAGAGGATTTTTATCAGCTGATTGTGCAGGAAAAGGTATATGCCACCATAGCGCAGAATCCATATCTGATGGGATATCGTAGTACTTATTATCTTCTGGAGTACCTTTTGGGTGCAGAACTGCAGGAGAGAATAGACATTCCCTATACTATGGTTACTAAGGAAAATCTGCAGGAAGAAGCCGTGCAGGAATATCTGGTATGTATGGGCATCTCTCTTTAGGTGAGAAAGATAAAGTGCGGTGTAACTCCGTAAAAAGGAGTTGCACCGCATTTTTTTGCTGTGAGTTTGACAAACAGAAAGGCCTGTAATATAGGCCTTTGCCCACTTGCTTTTTGCCTTGCAGTGATATTTTGTCTGTTTTGAGGGGCTGGATATCCTGCTTCTGCAGGAAGCTGACTATTCCCATTTAAAGAAGGAAACTGCAATCTGTATGCAAAAGATGCCGACAGCAGTCATAACCAGGATGGGCAGACATAGATTTGGGACGGGCAAACCGAGAAAAGTCGCTTTCATCAGCTGGATTCCCTGCGTCATAGGGAAGACATTTATAATTTTCTGCATCCATATGGGCATTGTTTCGAGCGGGAGTGTTGCGCCCGAAAAGAGCAGCATCGGGAAATAGAGCGCACTGGCAATCATACTGGCTTGTTTTGAATTTTTAGCAATGCTGCCGATCATCATTCCAATACAGAAAGAGGATAGCATGGTCAGCAGCCAGCTGCCCAAAAACGCCAGCCAGTAGCCGTGAATCTGAACTTTCCATATGGGCATGGCTGCGCAACCGAGCGTGAGTAGAGATATCATGCAGTAGACGATGTAAATGCTGACTTCGACAAGCAGCAGTCTGCAAGGACTGATGGGGGTGACCCGAAAATGTTTTAATATATTCCGTTCCCGGTATTCCGATATGACAAGGGGAAGTCCCATGAAGCCGCCTGCGCACATGCTGATTGTGCAAAGTGCGCCGAAAGACTGTTCCAAAAATGTATAGTTTACACCTTCGGCGGCAGGTTTTGTTCCATAGATGAAGCCGAAGATGAACAAGACAGCCAAAGGCATCAAAATCGCAAAGATTACCATATTCATATTTCGGATGTTCAGTTTCAGTTCATTTTTAAATAGTGTAATAAAGGATTTCATTCTGCGGCCTCCTCTTTGGAAAGCATCAGGTAAGCATCTTCAAATTGTTTACAGCCGCTTACTTCTTTGGCCTGCTCAATGGTTCCGTGAAATACATCTTTGCCTTGTATGAGAATGCATATTTCATCACAAAGTGCCTCAACCTCATCCATGAAATGGGAGGTCAGGAAAATGGTCAGCCCCTTGTTTTTCAAATCGGAGAGGATACTCCATACCTCGCGGCGGGCCTTTGCATCGAGCCCTGTCGTCAACTCATCGAGAAATACAAGCTGAGGATCGGGAATAAGTGCCAGAACGATAAAAAGGCGCTGCCTTTCGCCGCCGGAGAGATTTTTGACGAAGCAGTTCAGTTTATCGCCGATTCCAAACCGAAGGCAAAGCGCTTTCCAGTCGGAGGGATGCTGGTAAAGGCAGGATACTTCTTCACATAGTTCGGAAACTCTGATTTCCGGCTGGTAATCGCATTGTTGGAATTGTACCCCCACTTTTTGGAAAAGCTGCTTTCTTTCTCGAACGGGATCGTGTCCTAAAATGGTTACGGTGCCGCTGTCTGCAGTTTTGGTTCCTAAAATGCATTCCATGGCAGTGCTTTTGCCTGTGCCATTTGCCCCAAGCAGCCCAAAAACAGTGCCGGACGGTATCGACAGGCTGAGCTGATCTACCGCCAGCAAATCGCCATAGGATTTTGATAATTGATCTACATACATTGCTGTTTGCATTGTATTGCCTCCTTTATTTTGTGTTCGCATAAAAGAATACCACCAGTGAAAACACTGGTGGAGAAGTGTAGGGTTATAAAAAACGATACCTCATATCTTGCAGCATGGCTTTGATTTGATAGGCATTTTCTTCTGCAGCAGATAAAGATACCCGCAATCTGTCGCAGACAGAAATAATATCGTCGGATGGTTCCGGCGTATTCAGTGCAAGCTGAACATCCGTAGCGGGATTGTGTGAAACCTGCTGCAATAATCGCAAAATGGATTCCAGCGAGTAATTTGCAGATCGTAAAGTGCGAATGATTTTCAGTTGCCTGATATCTTCTTCCATATATATGCGATAGCCATTTTCTCTTCTTTTCACGGTAAGTAATCCGTTCATTTCCCAATTTCGGAGGGTATCCATAGAAATATCAAGCGCTTTTGATACTTCTTTGCGCTTTAATGACTGCATACTGCACGTTTCTTTCCCGGTCAGGAGCTGCTTGGTAAGGTTCGCAGCTTCTTCGGCATTGAAAATCTCCTGCTTGATTTGCCCGATATATTCATCGATTCGCAAAATGGCCGTTTTAAAATCCCTGTTGGCAGAAGCTTTAAGCATTTCGGTGATTTTTTTGCGCAGGCCATGCTGTAATACTTCAACTTGAAAGGCGACGCGTATCAGATGACATTGTGCTATATGGAAATCCGTAAAGATCCGATAACCGTTTGCTGCTCTTTCCGGTTTTGGAATCAGCCCTAACGCCTCGTATAAGCGTACTGTATTTGGATGAATTCCGATTTTACGGGCAACTTCGCCGGTTTTATATGTGGTCATAAGATGGCACCTCCCCTATAAAAGATAACACAGCCGGAAGGGCTGGTGGTATAGTGTAAGGTTTCTTATGGCAGATTTTCGGACAGCATGCGCATAATGCCAGGGGTGTAAGGCGGATTTCCAATAAGAGCATACGTTTAACATTTCCGAAAACTGATGTCATATCATTTCTCATATATTACAATAACTTAATAATATATTTACAAAATGTAAAAATTATGTAATAATTAAGCAACAATTTTTTGACTGACCCACCATAATTGGGTCAAGAAAGGAAGACAGAATGAAAAAAATGTTCGCACTGGTTCTTGCGGTTCTCATGGTCATGATGATGTTTGTGGCCTGCAGCAAGGAAGCAGAGCAGTCCTCTGTTGAGGAAAACGGTTCCAGCGTTGTATCTCAGCCGGGTGAATCTTCATTGGCTACAGAAGGCTATGACGCATATAATATTGCTGCAATTTACGGTTCGATCACCGGTGACTACTGGGGTATCGTTTACAATGGCTGCATGGCAGCTTTGGAGGAATTGAAGACAGCCTATGGCGTAGACGGTTATTGCATGGCTCCTGCAAACTCTAACGACTATACCCTGCAAATGGATCTGATCGAGACAGCTGTATTGAAGAAAGTGGATGGCATCGTATTGAGCGTCAACAATGCAGATTCGATTGGCTCATTTATTACTGACTTTTTCAATGAAGATAATATGACTCCGATCCTGCTGATCGATAAGTCCTGCAATACCGATTCTAAAGCGATTATCGGTCAGGAAATGTCCATGACCTATGAAATGGGCAAGGATTGCGGCAAACTGGCTGCAGAAGCAATGGGCAACACCGGCAACTATGTCACGCTGGGCATTTCTCCCGAAAACCAGAACTGGGCAGAAAGATCTACCGGCGCAATCGATTACCTGAAGGAAAACGCTCCGGAAATGGTACATATCCCCGGTGAAGAGCCCTACTGGATGGCTCAGGTCACAGAGGATCAGCAATTGGCTTACATTCAGGATGTCATTACCTCTAATCCCGGACCTCTGTGCTTCATTACTTCCACTGAGGGTTATACCAACATCGCGGTGGCAGCAGTTTCCGAGATCTCTGCAGAGAGACAGGCTGAAATCAAAATCATCGGCTTTGACTTCTCCAAGACCGGTTATAACCTGATTCAGAATGACGCGATCTATGGTGCGGTTGGCCAGAATCCCTACCTGATGGGCCATGACTCCATATATCATATGTGTGATTATCTGAAAACAGGTGAGATCGCAGAATTCACGGCTGTTCCCTATACGGTCGTTACAAAAGATAATCTGGACGATGAAAACGTTGTCGAATATCTGAAGACGATGAATATCATCTGAACAGAATCCAATTATCTGAGCACCGGATATTTTCCGGTGCTTTTTGTTGTAAAAAAACTGAAATTCATATATATTGCGATTCTGTAATAATTTATTTAATAATAAAAGTTGTAATTTGAAGCAAATATTGAGATTCTATTGACAGAATTGTAATGATTATGTAATAATTGGCTGGTGAATGATTTACAAGGTTCCAAGAAAAATAAGAGAACCGAGAAAGGACAAGAAGGATGAAAAAAGTGTTTGCACTTGTTCTTGCGGTGGCGATGGTTTTGACCATGTTCGTTGCCTGCAAGAAAGAAGAAGAGAAGTCTTCCGCTTCGGAAGTCTCTCAGTCACAGGTCTCCGAGCCCGGGACATCCAGCTCAGATGCAGGTTATGGCAGCTACAAAATTGCCAATATCTACGGTACGATTACCGGCGATTACTGGGGTATTGTTTACAACGGCTGCATGGCTGCTTTGGATGAACTGAAGGCTGCCTATGGCGTAGACGGTTACTGCATTGCCCCCGGAAACGGCAATGACTACACACAGCAGATGGAGTTGATCGAAGCTGCGGTTTTGAAAGAAGTAGATGGTATCGTTCTTTCCAACTCCAATGCCGATTCCATCGGTGCGTTTGTAACCGACTATTTCAATGAGGATAACTGGACGCCTATTATTCTGATCGACCGTTCCCTGAACAGCGATTCCGATGTAATTGTCAGCAAGCTGATGTCCCCCACCTATGAAATGGGTCAGGAAGAAGCAAAGCTGGCGATCGAGGCGACCGGCGGCAAGGGAAACTATGTAGCACTGGGCATTGGGCCTGAAAACCAGAACTGGGTAGACCGTTCCATGGGCGCTATCGATTATATCAATGAGAATGCACCCGAGATGGTTTCCCTGACCGGTGAAGAGCCCTACTGGATGGCGCAGGTAGATGAAGTGCAGCAGCTGGGCTTCTGCCAGGATACCATTACGGCAAACCCCGGCCCCATGATCTTTATCTGCTCTACGGAAGGTTATACCAATATTGCCGTAGCTGCGATCAGTGAAGTTTCTGCAGAGCGTCAGGCTGAGATTCAGGTGGTTGGTTTTGACTTCTCCAAAACAGGAATGTCTCTCATTCAAAACGATGTGCTGTATGGCGCTGTTGGCCAGAATCCTTATCTGATGGGTTACAATGCTGTTTATGCGATGTGCGATTATCTGAGAGATGGCGAAATTGAGATGGATCAAATCGTTCCTTATTGCGTTGTTACCAAGAACAACCTGGAATCTGAAGAGGTAAAAGCTTATCTGGCTTCCATGAAAATTGATGCCTGATAAACCTCGATCACAAAAAAGCACCGGAATGCATTCCGGTGTTTTTTTTGTGTTTTTCCGATCTAATGAATTTCTTTCCAGAGGCTGATGGGCAGAACTGCGTCTGAATGGAAAGGAAGTGTAACTTTAGAGCCGGATTGAGCGGAAGCATAAACGGCATAGACTGCTTCCATGACATCACGCGCATTCTCGATACCGAAAACAGGGTCTCGATCTTCCAGCATACAATCCACAAAATGCTGCAGTTCCTGAGGGTACCCCTGATTGAATGCTTCCTCATAAATGGTAAAAGTCCAACCGGTAGAGAGTTCCGCCTTTTCCAGGGCATAATCATAACCCTCTTTGCTGTAAGTAAGGGCTGCATTTCCCTGGAAGAGATCGGCATAGGTGACACCTTTGGTGCCGTAGACTTCGATGCGATCGTCCATACCACCCGGTTTTGCCCAACTGGTCTCAGAGAGGCAGGTGACAGTGCGGCCGTCGGCTGTTTCATATTCGAGGACGACGACGGCATTATCTTCGCCCTGCGTAATAGCCTGGTGATAGACGGTGGAAAGGGAAGCATAGACGCTCTTGATACGGCAACCTTTTCCTAACATCCATTTGAACCAGCCAAAACCATGGCAGGCAAGGTCGAGCACACAACCGCCTCCTGAACGATGCACATCGTAGAACCAAGGGGTATGTGGGCCGGAATGCCGCTCGGACTGCTTGAGCATATAAACATCGCCGATAGCACCGGCTGCAATCAGATTGCGCACCCGCTCGTATTTAGGTGCAAAACACAACTGCTCCGCATAGAAAAGGCGCACCCCCTCTTTCTTGGCAGCGGCGATCATGGCATCTGCCTGCTGCAGGGATACACAGAAGGGTTTTTCGATGATTACATGCTTGTGAGCGGAAATTGCTTTCATACAGTATTCGTAATGCAAATAGTTTGGCAGACACAAGTCAATGGCATCGCAGCCCGATTGCTGCAGCAGGGTATCGATATCGCTGTAATACTGCGGGATCTCATGTTGGCTGGCAAACTGTGCAGCATGCTCTGCATTGGGATTCCATACGGCGACTACTTCTGCGCCCCGTACGAAACGGCGATAGGATTCCATGTGGATTTGGCTGATGAAGCCAGTTCCCAGAATAGCGATTTTGATTTGAGACATACTGGAATAACCTCCTCTGTTTAATTGGAAAGAGCCTTTTATTTTTATTATAGCAGAAGTTTGGGAAATAGACAGGGAAAAATATTGACAAAAGAGTTTAGATACTATACACTATATTTATGAATGGAAGAGAAAAAGAGCTGGCACGGGCATTTTTTAACGCAAATCAACGCTTTAGCCAAATGGATAGCAAAGCGCGGTATTTTGGTACGGCGCATCGGCTTTCGCTGGCAGAGATACATCTGATCGATTATATCGGGTATCATACAGAATGCTTTGCCAATGACATTGCAAGAGATCTAGGGGTGACCAAAGGCGCTGTTTCACAGACGATGAGAAGGCTGGTTGAACTGGGTTATATTGTACGCACGCCGGATGTGCAGAACAAATCACGGTTGCTGCTCTCGCTGACTGCGGAAGGCGAGCGGGCTTTTTTGGAGCACCAGAAGTACCACCAAGAGATTGAGCGCTATTTTGCCCAATTGATCGAAACGTACTCACAGGAAGAATATGAAAAAACGTTGCAACTATTGCAGCGTTTGGAAGGGATATTTGAGCAGGGTCTTTAGCGGATTGATTTTTTTGGTACAAGAGTTTAGTATCTATACTCTTAAAAGAAGGAGGCGAGGATTTATCAGACGGAGAGGTTGAGCTTTGAATGTGTTTGGCAGACATAGAAGAGAAAGGTTAAAGAAAGAGGGTAAAAAAATGAAAAAATGGATGAGTTTGATATTGATATGTATGCTGTTGTTTAGCTGTGCTGCGTGCGCGACAAGAGACGTAGCAGAGCAAAGCGATGGGGCAGAGGCTAGTGGGGACGCCTTGCAAGCTGGAGCTTCTCCTGAAAAGGATGCGGAATATGGCGCCTATAGCTTGGCCTGCATCTATTCGGAAGTGACGGGCGATTTCTGGAGTATCGTTTATAATGGTTGCAAAGCTGCTCTGCAAGAATTGGAGGAGGCGTATGGGATTACAGGATACTGCGTTGCTCCTGCAAACTCGACCGATTATGTATTGCAAATGGATCTGATCGAGGCAGCTGTGCAGAAGCAAGTCGATGGCATTGTATTAAGCCCGGTCAACGCGGAATCTATCGGTACATTTATCACCGATTATTTTACAGAAGAAAATTGGACGCCTATTGTTGTGGTCGATCGCTCCTGCAACTCCGAATCGGATGTATTGGTTGCAGAATGTGTATCGGATACATACGCGATGGGGCGAGCAGCCGGGGAGCTGGCTGCGCAAGCAATGGGCGCAAAGGGGAATTATATTTGCATTGGGATTTCCCCGGAAAATGAGAATTGGGTGAACCGATCGCAGGGGGCCATCGATTGGATCACAGAAAATGCACCGGAAATGGCGCATATCGGCAATGAACCCTATTGGAGAATGCTGTTTACAGAGCAGCAGCAGCTGGCTTTCATTCAGGATACAATTACTTCAAATCCGGGGCCATTGTGTTTCCTTACTTCTTCAGAGGCAGCGACCAATGTGGTAGTATCCATGGTCGGCGAAGTCTCGGCAGAACGTCAGCAGGAAATACAGGTCATTGGCTATGATTTTTCCAAAACAGGCCTGGAGCTGATCAATCGCAATGTCATGTATGGCACTGTGGGGCAGAACCCCTATTTATTGGGGCGCGAAAGCACATATTTGCTCTGCGATTATTTAGCGGGAAAACAGATCGAAGAACTGGTCTATATTCCGTATTGTGTTGTCACAAAGAATAATCTACAGACAAAAGAAGTGGTGGATTATTGCAACTCTATGGGAATTTCTCTATAAATCATTCGCAGAGTTTCTCAAAGGGGGGAGAGGGCTAGACACCTCTCCCTTCTTCTGAAACCAAAAGGAGAGAATAAAAAATGGCCAATTTTTTTGAAACGCTGATGATTGTATGTTTTGGCGTATCCTGGCCCGCTTCCATTGCGAAATCCTACCGTGCGCGGACGACGCAAGGGAAAAGCCTGCTTTTTTTATGCCTGTTGGCACTAGGGTATATATGCGGTATTACGGCAAAGCTGATTTCGCATACATATAACCTTGCATTTTGGTTTTATTTTCCCAATCTGACCATGATCAGTATAGATATTGGGCTGTATTGGCGCAATCGCAATCTGGAAAAGAAAACAGAAAAACACCGGAGGCCTGGATGAACGCTCCGGTGTTTTTTATTAAGGAAGTTACTTGAGATATTTCTCCAGTTGCAGAAGAAACTGCTTAATAGGCAAGCCACCGCCATATCCGCCAAGACTGCCATCCGCATTTATGACACGATGGCAAGGGATCAGGATTGCGATGGGATTTCTATGATTGGCCATGCCTACTGCACGGAAGCCTTTGGGGCAACCCACTGTCAGCGCGATATCCTTATAGGAGGCAACGGCCCCATAAGGAATCTGCTGCAGCGCCTGCCAAACTTTCTTTTGAAAGATTGTACCTTCCGGAGCCAATGGCAGAGAAAAAGAAGTCAATTTTCCAGAAAAGTAAGCCTGCAATTGCAGGCAAGCCTGGTGTAGCAGAGGTGTCTGCTTTACAGGCGCCTGCGCTAAAGCAGCAGAAGGCGAGCCGATATCCAGATATTTGATCGCATATTCATCTGCGCCGATAAACAATTGGCCAACCGGGGAAAGCAGCTGCATTTGATTAAGCATGTTCTTCCATCACGGCTGTATCTTTTTGAACAGCTGTACGCTCCTTTTTATTTTTATGTTTTAACGTAAAGTAACCAATAAAACACATGACGCCGGCGCCGATGGCATCGACGATCATATCTTCCATAGTGTCGGCCAGTGCAGCGCGCCCGATAAGCTGAGTGCCATTCTCAAGCATAAACTTCTGCATATTCATGCCAAGCAAACCATCCATTACAAATTCATAAATTTCCCACACACCACCGACCGCCAGTGCAAAGCAGAAGGCAAATAGCAAGGTAAAGGCAGGACTCAGCGTTACCTGTACCTTTTTAGAGCTGTTCATGATATTGACAAGGGAAAAACCCAATACGCCCAGCATAGCACCGCTGAATGTATGCAGAATTAAATCCCAATAAGGAATGATGAAGAAGAAATTACGCACTTCTCCCAAATAAATCGCACAATAGAGAAAAATAAAATAAAATACTTCCATATAGTTGGGAATATCAATTTTAAAATGTTTCTCGATGGCAGCAGGGAGGAAAAGCACGACGCAACCCAACAGGCATTGCGCCAACATAAGAACGTAATCACTTTTCAGACGTTCATGCGGGCGGGCTTCTGAAAGTTCTGCAGGTGCATCAAACAATTTGTAAATGGAAAAGCCGATAGAAAAGATTAGTGTAACCAGACAAATCATAGCAATTGCATCTTTAAAAGTAATTTTTTTCTTTTTCTGTTCCATAACTCATCTCCGGGAAAATGTTTTGAAAAAACAATATTAATTTATTCTATATAAAAATCTGTTAAGATGCAATAGCTTTTGCGGTTAGCAGCGGAAATATGCAGAAATACTGCAATTATTTTAAATTTGTCGATTTACATGAAAATTAAAAGAATCTTAAGTTTCTTTCTCCTGTATTTTTAATAGAGATTCTGTGATAATGAAGCCATTATAAGAGCGCATTCCTATAAGGGGAGATTATGCAGACTATTACAATGATCAATCACGTGCTTACCCTGTTTTTTTTGATATGCTATGGTTATCAGATGGTATATATGCTATTGCCTTTTATCAAAAAGGCAAAGAAAGAACAGCCGGGTCGATTACATCGCTATGCGATCCTGATCTGCGCGCGCAATGAAGAAGCGGTTATCGGGCAACTGATTGAGAGCATCCGCCGGCAGGACTATCCGGCTGAGTTGCTGCAAGTCTTTGTGGCGGCAGATAATTGCCAGGATAATACGGCTGCTGTGGCGCGGGAAGCGGGGGCAATCGTCTATGAACGGGAGAATCGGATAAAGGTAGGAAAAGGTTACGCCCTGCAATTTTTGCTGGATCATATCGGGAATACCTATGGCACAGATACTTTTGACGGCTATTTTGTATTCGACGCGGATAATCTGCTGGATGAATGCTATATCTCACGGATGAATCAGACTTTTTCTCAGGGATATCGCATCGTCACCAGTTATCGAAATTCCAAAAATTATGGGGACAACTGGATTTCGGCTGGGTATTCTCTGTGGTTTTTGCATGATTCGCAATATCTGAATCGATCCCGTATGCTGGCAGGTACCTCTTGCGTGGTAGCGGGGACAGGCTTTCTCTTTGCAAAGGATGTATTGAAAAAAACGGGCGGCTGGACGTTTCATACACTGACAGAGGATACGGAATTTACCATCGCCAATATTCTGGAAGGAGAAAAGGTCGGCTATTGTGAGAAGGCCGTGCTGTATGATGAGCAACCGACCAGTTTTGCACAATCCTGGAAGCAACGAATGCGCTGGGCAAAAGGATATATCCAGGTATTTGGCAAATACGGCCGGCAGCTGGCACAGCAGATGGTAAAGCGGGGGAATTTTACCTGCTACGATATGTTAATGGCAAATATTCCCGCAATTTTACTGACCAGTATAGGTTTCTTTATCAATCTGTGGGCGGCGGGACTCGGATTATTTTATTATAAAACAGGGGTGATCGCTTCGCTGCTGCCGCTGTTGAAAAACCTGATGGGCATCTACAATATGATGTTTGTCATGGGAACGGTAGCCACTATAAGCGAGTGGAAGCAGATTCATTGCTCAACCGGCAGAAAAATAGGTTATCTGTTTACCTTTCCGCTTTTTATGATGACTTATATTCCGATCTCTTTTGCGGCACTGTTTAAAAAAGTGGAGTGGCAGCCGATCCTGCACAATCAAAGCAAGACGCTGGAACAGGTGCGAGAAGGCTCAAAACGTTAAGCTGGAAATTTCAGCTTATATATTAATAGGAAGGAAAATACAAAGGCGCGGCAGATTGCTGCGCTTTTGTATAAAATGCCGGAAAAGGAGAACAGAGGCATAGGTTTGTGTGGATATGGTCCATTTTGTGGAGCGCAGCTGCAGTGCTGCTGGGCAGCAAGGGAATATGGGTACGGCAATGGGAAAAAGCAAAAAAGAAACGGTGCACAGGAAAGACGTGGGCAAGGGTAGAGGAAATTGTATAAGAAAATTGGAAAGATGGGTGCTGCTATATTCCGATCATTTCCTATCAGACAAACATGCATTACTTTAAAGTCAGAGGCTCTGCCAACAGGTACCCGCAATATACAACGGGTCAGTTGGTTGAACTGTATTATAATCCGCAGGATGCGCAGGAATTTCTGCTGCAAGAACAATTGCGGCCGAGTGTCGGAAATGATTTGTTGGCATCGGCACTGATCTGCCTGCTGCTGGCCTGCCTGAGCCCGGTGATCGTCGGGTTTTTAAAATAAGATGCCGGGCTCAACCGGTAAGTCAGCTGCCGAAAAAGGATTGGCGCAATTTTTGCAATGTTTTTTGCAGGATGCGGGAAATCTGTACCTGAGAAACGCCGATCAGGGAGGCTATTTCGCTCTGCGTCTTATCTGAAAAGTAGCGCAGCAGTATGATCTGCCGTTCCCGCGGCGTCAAAAGCGAAAGCTGCTCTTTCAGCAATAACTTATCGATGCAGAAGTCGTCCTCCTGTGCCGGCAAGGTATCGCCTAAAGTAGAAGAATCGGGTTGATCTTCGAAAATCGGTTCTTCGATAGAACGCGGGATACGGCATGCATCCAATGCCAAAACGACTTCTTCGGGTGATATCCCGGCGGCCTGTGAAAGTTCTTCCAGAGTCGGTTCCCGGCCGGAGGCTTCTTTTAGCTGCTCCTGTAGTGAGAATAATAAGGATGCTTGCTGTTTTAAGTGCCTGCTGACTTTTAGCGGGCCGTCATCTCGTAAGAAGCGGCGGATTTCACCGGTAATCATAGGTACGGCGTAAGTTGAAAAGCGCACCCCAAAAGAAGGGTCGAACCCTTCAATCGCTTTGAGCAGCCCCAGGCTGCCCAATTGAAACAGATCTTCATATTCCGAGCCGCGCCCCAAAAAGCGTTTGACAATGCTTTTAACAAGCGGCGTATTTTGCAGAACTAATGCCTCACGAGCCTGACCATCTCCCAATTGAGCCCGATGCAGCAGAGAGAGCGTCTGCTCATGAGAGGGCAGCATGGGCAGCGGCCTCCGCAGAAGAAATTGGAATGGTTTTTTCCAAACGTACTGTAGTACCCCGACCCGGTTGGGAGTGTACCACTACCCGATCCATAAAGGATTGCATGACAGTAAACCCCATGCCGGAGCGTTCTTCACAGTTGCCGGTAGAATAAAACGGCTGCATAGCCTGCTGAATATCCTCGATGCCTTTGCCAAAATCCTGTATTTCAAAAGTTACGGTGTCTCCGCTGATTTTTCCACGTAAAATCACTTTGCCGGTTTTGAGACCATATGCATGAACGACTACATTGGTGACTGCTTCGGAAACAGCAGTTTTGATATCCGAAATATCTTCCATCGTGCAGTCAAGGCGGGCGGCAAAAGCGGCGGCACAGACTCGGGCGAAGGCCTCATTTTGCGAAGTGGCTGGGAAAATCAATTCCATATAATTATCCGTATTCATGTTTCCTCCGAAAATTACGAAATTTTCTCTATGATGCTGTATAAGCCAGACATGCGAAACAGTTTGTCCACATAAGGGTTTACATTTTTTACAAACAGGCGCATGCCTTTTTCTTTTAATTTTTTATAGCGCCCAATCAACAGCCCGATTCCGGAACTGTCCATTAAAGTAACCTGGGCAAAATCGAGGATCAGATTGCCGCGGCTGCGGGCAATGGCACGATCCAACTGTTGCCGGATCGCTTCCGTGTTATGATGATCCAGCTCTCCTTCCAACGCAATGCAAAGAGCACGCATCGTTGTTTTCTGCATAAAATACCTCCTTCAATTGCCATGCAATAATATTCACGCTTTGAAGCGAAAATCCTTGAACGAAAAAGCACTGCTTTTGCCGGAATACTGCGAATGTGCATATTTTTTTATGCGTTGGGAAGAATTTCCTTATGAGTGGAAAAAAGAACAGCAGAAAGCCCGGCGTTTTCAAAAAAATCATAGGGGCGTTATTAGTATGTGCAATTTGCGGAGGAATATTCGTTGCCGCATATATTTTCGGGATTGAAGAATGGCAGGAATTCGATCCGGCTCAGGCGGCACAGATGCAGCTGTGTACAACTCTATACGATGCAGAAGGGAATCCGTTTCAGGAGTTGTATAATACAGAGCGGCGCTATTATGTACAGATAGAAACTTTGCCGGTATATGTTGCGCAGGCGTTTATCGCCATAGAGGATGCTCGCTTTTATGAACATTCCGGTTTTGATCTGGTGCGTATTGGAGGAGCTCTTTTGGCAGATCTGCGCAGCGGCAGTTTTTCACAGGGAGCAAGCACTATCACGCAGCAGCTGATTAAGCTTTCCTACCTGAAAAATGAAAAAACGGTTACGCGTAAGGTCGCGGAAATTCTTATGGCGATCAAATTAGAAAAGAAATATTCCAAAGATGAAATATTGGAACTTTATCTGAATCGTGCGTATTTTGGCAACGGTGCTTATGGAGTGGAGACTGCTGCGAGGGAATACTTTGGAAAAACAGCTATGGAGTTGACTCTGGAAGAAGCGGCTATGTTGGCCGGGGTTGTCAATTCCCCTTCAAGATATGATCCGCGCAGCCATTATGAGGCTGCAAAAGGGCGGCAGGAACTGGTGCTTGCCCAGATGTGCGAACAGGGTTTTATTTCGCAGGAGCAGGCAGAGGAGGCAGGGCAGATATCGCTCGTAGTAAAGGAAAAAGAAGAATTTACCTATCAATATGGGTTCTACACCGATAAAGTAATTGATGATGCAGCAAATTTGCTGACTCTGACTTATACGGAACTGATGGAAGGGGGATATCAGATATATACTTATCTGGAACCGGAGCAGCAGATATATTTGGAACAATATAGTCAGGATAGCAAAGGATTTCCGGCGGCGGCAGAGGATGGCGAGCTGTGCCAGTGTGCGGCAGTAGTGCTTTCGGCAAAACATAATGGAATCACTGCCATGATTGGCGGCAGAACACACGAGACACGCCTGGCATTCAATCGAGCCTGTGCCATGCGGCGGCAACCCGGTTCAGCGATTAAACCGATTATGGTTTACGCACCGGCTATCGAATATCTGGGTTATGAGACGACTTCTCTGCTGATGGATCAGCCGGAGGATTTTTTGGGCTATACGCCGCGCAATGCAGGAGATACCTATCGGGGATGGGTAACGCTGAGAGACGCTGTTGCCTACTCGATCAATTTGCCGGCAGTGAAGCTGTTGAACGAAGTCGGAGTGGGCAAGGCAAAAAATTATGCCAGCAGTGTGGGAATTCCTTTTGAAGAAAAGGACAAAAACCTTTCTCTGGCACTGGGTGGCTTTACAACCGGTGTTTCTCCTCTGGAATTGGCGGCTGCCTATATGCCTTTTGCTTCGGGCGGTTATTACGATGCAACGAGTACTGTCTGTAAAATTGTGGACAGTAAGGGGAATATTGTTTATGAACGGGAGTCACAGGCAAAAAGTGTGCTTTCAGAGCAAACGTCCTTCTTGATGAGCTCGCTTTTACGATCGAGTGTAGAATACGGCACTTCCAAAGCGCTGGCACAGACAGGCATCCCGCTTTGTGCCAAGACGGGAACCAGCACTTATGATGATGCCAGCAATAATAAAGATGCGTGGATCGTAGCGTATAATCCGGAATATATTGTCTGCTGCTGGATAGGCTTTGATAATCCTGATGATTCTCACTATCTGGAAAAGGGAGTTACCGGAGGCACTTATCCAGCGAAAATGGCTGCGGGGATTTTTTCGAAGATTTATGAACAACGGGAGGCTCCGGATTTTACAGTGCCATCCAGCATCGCGGCGATTGAAGTGGATGCCTATCAGTTGAAAGAAAATCTGGAGTTGCGCCCTGCCTCATCGGAGCGGGAGAGTCAGGTGGAATACTACGTCAGAGAGCGAATTCCCGAAGCTTTGAGCCCTAAGGCATTCAATATGCAGGTAAGTACGAAAAAGGGCTATCCACTGATTCGCTTTTCGGGTTACAGCAAATATACCTATGCGTTGGAGCGAAAAGAGGTGGGGGAGAGCGATTTTACTCTGATTGCCCGGCTGGAAGGCGGAAAGAGTTATCACGATAAGGAGGCAGAGCAGGGAAAAACATATGTCTACCGGCTGACTCCGGAAGAATACTATACACCGCAGTACGAAACGATATATTTGTATATTCCCAGCTAAAAAGCAGGTGCTTTCCTGCTTTTTTTGCCGTTCCGGCAAAAAAGACGCCGGAATCAAAGGAAAGGCGGGCGAATTTCCAGATTTATGCTATAATAAATATCATATTTAGTTGAAAGAAGATACCGGCCTGAAAGGAGAAATGATATGAATGGAGAATGGTCGCTGAATGCCTTATACAGCGGATATGAAGATCCGGCTTATTTGGCGGATGAACAAAAGGCAGATGTGTTGGGAGAACAGATTAACGCTTTGGCGGATACTTTGGAAGAACGAAATGAAAGGGAAAATCTGTTGGCTGCACTGCCTCTGCTGGAGCAGGAAGCAGATCTGTATGATAAACTGTTCAATTTCAGTGCACTGCGCCAGGAAGCCAATACGGCAGATGAAAAGAGTGCTTCCCGATTGGGCAGCTTAAGTCAGAAAAACAGCAGAACGACAAAGGCGAAAACACGTATCTTTTCCTATATTGCACGGATTCCGGAATCGGAAATGGAAGCACTGATTGCGCAGGAGCCGCTGCTGCAGGAATATCGCTATTATCTGCAATGCATTCAGGAAGATGATTGCTATTTGCTGAACGGGGATGTGGAAGAGGCGTTGGCAAAGTATGGAATGAGCGGTGGTGATGCCTGGTCGGATTTGCAGGCTTATCTGACGTCTTCTGTCAAAGCGGATTATCAGGGAAAACCACTAACCCTTTCTGCAGTGCGCAATCTGGCATATGACGCGGATCCGGAAGTGCGCAGACAGGCCTATGAAGCAGAATTGGCCTGTTATGAGAAAATCAAGGACGCAGTCGCTTTTTCTTTGAACAGTATCAAAATGCAAGCTATCAGCGAATGCGAGTTGCGCGGATTTGCTTCGCCGTTGGAAAAAACGCTGCATGAATCGCGCATGCGCCGAGAGACGCTGGACGCACTGCTGGAAGCAATGCAGGAATACATGCCTAAATTTTGGGAATATCTGCGGGCAAAGGGCAGAGCACTGGGGCATGCCGATGGATTGCCGTGGTATGATCTGTTTGCACCCATGGGCAGCAATGGAAAGAAATATACCGTAGAAGAGGCGGAAGCATATTTGCTGCAGGTATTCGGCGCATTTAATCCCAAAATGGCGGAAATTATGCATAAAGCTTTTCGCGAGGAGTGGATTGATTTCTTCCCGCGGGAAGGAAAAGTGGGAGGTGCCTTTTGTGCCGGGATTCCCGCTATCCGGCAATTCCGCATTCTGACTAACTTTGACGGCAGCTTCAACAGCATCACGACGCTCGGGCACGAGCTCGGGCATGGATACCATGATTTTATGGTGCAGGAAAACCGGCCGCTGAACCGCAGCTATTCCATGCCGGTGGCAGAGACGGCGTCGACCTTTAATGAAAACGTGATTCTGGAAGAAGCGTTGGAAAAGGCAGAAGATAAAGAGGAACAGTTGGCTCTCGCAGAAGGGGAATTGATGGAAGTCACTCAGATTATCTGCGATATTTACTCGCGTTTTCTGTTCGAACAGGAAGTCTGCGCGCGGCGCAAGGATGAATTCCTTTTTGCCGATCAGCTTTGTGAATTGATGCTGAAAGCCCAGAGACAGGCTTATGGAAACGGCATTGCCGCCGATACGCTGCATCCTTATATGTGGGTTTGCAAGAGTCATTATTATGGACCGGATCTGGCATTTTATAATTTCCCGTATGCTTTTGGCGGATTGTTTGCGCGTGGTTTGTATGCGAAATATCGGGCGGAGGGAAAGAATTTCCTGCCGAAATACGATGCCATGTTGCGGGCAACTCCCACTGCCAGTGTCGAGGAAGCGGCTGCAATCTGCGGTGTGGACGTGACGGATAAGCAATTCTGGTTGAGCAGCCTGCAGTCGTATACGCCAACGATTGAGCTCTTCAAGCAATTGACCGGGCAATGCTGACGGCAGCTGTTGACTGAAGGTGCAAAGGTCAGAGAATGATATGGAAAAACGCGAGTTGATGCACCGTTTTGCGCAGAGTAAGGAAGAAGAACTGCTGATTGGCCGGTTATTGGATCTGGCCAGGCGGGCCGAAAAGGGTTATGCGGTTTACAGCCGTTTTTTGAATCCCCATGAGCGGGCCATTGCAGAGCGGACTCTGTGAGCAGCCGGGATAAACTTTCGGTTGGAAGGCGGATATCGGGAAGCGGAGCGGGCTATCCTTGCCTTTTTACCTGAGTATTTACAGGAAGCACAGGAGGACCCGCAGTTCCCTGTTTGTTTGCTCTCTTTGCAGATCAAAGGGAGCGATTTCGGAAAAAAGCTGACCCATCGGGACTATTTGGGCTCTCTGATGGCTTTGCGCATTGAACGGGAAATGATTGGGGATATTCTGGTACAAGAGACGGGGGCGTACCTGTTTTTGTTGAAACAGGCAGCACAAGTCGTACTGCAGGAATTGAAAAAAATAGGCAGCCACGGAGTAGAGATAAAGGAGCTTTTACTGACGCAGGCAGAGGTGGTAGAAGCGGAAAAAGAGGAATTGAGGGTGTTTGTCGCTTCCATGCGGCTGGATACGATTGTGGCAGAAGGGTTTGGGTTGTCCCGTTCGCAAGCAGCAGCACAGATTGAATCCGGGTTAGTGTCGTTACGGCATTGTGAATGTATGCGCCCATCTGCTGAAGTAGGAGAGGGGGATGTGATTTCCCTAAAAGGAAGTGGGCGCGTGACGGTGGGGAAAGTCGGCGGAACCAGTCGTAAAGGCCGCCTGTGCCTCAGCCTTTATCGGTGGAAATAGATTTCCGAAAATCGGATAGAAGGAAGAAAGCGGTTGTCGGTATGCCTGCCAAAAAGCAGGCATGACAAAAAGCCGGCAGGCAACCGCTATAAGAAATCATAGCAACAGGAAATACGACGGCAGCGGCGGTTTCCTGTTGCTGTTTTTTTGAAGCAGGGATGTAATGAAGGCTGATGCGATAGGAAATTTGCTGTCGCGTATATTACTGCAAAATAAAAATCTTCATAAAGAGATAAAAAATCAAAAAAAAGACTTGGCAAATATAATTTAGTATGCTAAAATGCTAATATGATGCACGAAGGTGCGAAGGTTTTAAGTATTGAAAGGTAAAAAATCGTTATGAAAAAAAGAGTACTGGCAATTTTAATGGCATTGGCTATGGTGGCACTCTGTGCGGCTTGCGGCAAAAAGGAACCGGTTGTTGATTATACAACGGCAGAGGGTATCAGCGGTGCGACCGTTGTGGCAGAGCAGGAATCTGCAGGAGAAACGGTAATTGCGGAAGATGCATTTTTTGCAAAAGCGGAATATACTGCTGTGGAATCGCAGGCCAGAGCTTTGATGGAAGTTTCGGCAGGGACGGCAGATGCCGCAGTGGTAGACTATGTCATGTCGATTGGCTCGATCGGGGAAGGCACCGATTATGAGGATTTGCAGCTGGTAGAGGGTGTGGAATTTGCTCCCGAAGAATACGGAATTGCTTTCCGTAAAGGCTCGGATATGGCCTACATGGTGAATATGGCCATTGCTGAGCTGAGAGAAGAGGGAAAATTGCAGGAAATCGCTGAAACATACAAACTGGAAGATTTGATCACGGCGGATGCGGACTTTGAACCAATTCAGCAAGCTGATTCTGATTGGGAGTATATTCGGAACAAAGGCGAACTGATTATTGGTATCACATTGTTCCAGCCTATGAACTATTATGATGATAATGGAGAATTGATCGGCTTTGAAACAGAATTTGCCAAAGCGGTCTGTGATAAGATGGGCATAAAGGCAGTGTTCCAGGAAATTTCTTGGGCGGCGAAAGAGACGGAACTGGAAGCGAAAAATATTGACTGCATTTGGAACGGCATGACGATCACCGATGAACGCCAGGAAGCAATGAGTCTTTCTATTCCCTATATGCGCAACAAACAGGTGCTGATTGCGAAAGTAAAATAAAGTTCAGGAGAAACCGATATGTCTTTTTCGCAGGTGACAGCCAACCTTTTGGCCGGCTTTCTGGAAAACTGCAAATTATTTGCGCTGACGCTGCTATTTGCGCTGCCGCTGGGGCTGCTCATCACGATGGGGTCGATGAGCCGCTTCCGGCCGCTGCGTTGGCTGAGCCGCGGTTTTGTATGGATCATCCGGGGCACACCGCTGATGCTGCAACTTTTTGTGGTGCTGTATGCACCGGGACTTATTTTTGGCACGCCGATGAAATCGCGTATGACAGCGGCCTTGGTTGCTTTTGTGATCAACTATGCGGCCTATTTCTCGGAAATCTATCGCGGCGGTATTGAAAGTATTTCCAAAGGACAATATGAAGCGGGGCAGGTGCTGGGATTGACCAAAGCGCAGATTTTCTGGAAAATCATCTGCATGCAGGTGGTAAAGCGCATTGTCCCGCCCATGAGCAATGAAGTGCTCACGTTGGTAAAGGATACCTCCCTGGCCCGCGTAATTGCCATTCCCGAAATCATTATGTCGGCAGAACGCTTTGCCGGCAAAGGCCTGATTTGGCCGCTGTTTTATACCGGAGCGTTTTTCCTGCTGTTCTGCGGTGTGTTGACCGTTGTTTTCTCCCGCATAGAAAAAAAGCTGGATTATTATCAGGGGTGAACCATGGCGATTTTGGAAGTAAAAGATTTGCACAAGAATTTTGGTAAAACAGAAGTGCTGAAAGGCATTGATTTTTCCATAGAACAGGGGCAGGTGCTGGCTATTTTAGGATCTTCCGGCAGCGGAAAGACCACGCTGCTGCGCAGCCTGAATTTTTTGGAAATGCCGGAGCGCGGCCAGATTCTGTTGCGGGATGAAATGCTGTTTGATTTTGGCTGCAAAGCGCAGTTAACGGATGCGCAGATTCGGGAAAAGCGTTTGCATTTTGGATTGGTCTTTCAATCATTTAATCTGTTTCCCCAATATAGCGTATTACAAAATATTACTTTAGCCGTAAAACTGCTGCAAGGCGTGAAGCGCAGACAAAAACAAAAACTGATGGAAATCGAGGAAATGGCTAAAGGGCTGCTGGCGCGAGTGGGGCTGTTGGATAAGATGAATGCTTATCCATGCGAACTCTCGGGCGGACAGCAGCAGCGTGTTGCGATTGCACGGGCATTGGCACTGAAACCGGATATACTTTGTTTTGATGAACCGACCAGCGCCCTGGATCCCGAGCTGACGGGAGAAGTGCTGAAGGTGATTCGGGAATTGAAAGACGCCGAGACGACTATGATTATCGTCACGCATGAGATGAATTTTGCCCGCCATGTGGCAGATAAGATTTTGTTTATGGCAGATGGTGTGGTAGAAGAGGAAGGTACTCCGGAACAGATTTTTGAAAGACCGCGCAGTGAAAAAACGCGCAGTTTTCTCAATAAAATTTATGAATGAGATCAATTTTGAAAAAAGAGTCTCTCGCATGCATGAGAGACTCTTTTGATATTGTTTCAGTTGGAGGAGGCATCTGCCAACAGGGACTGCAATAAGGCTTCCAGCTTTGACGCGGTCAGTGCCGAATATTCCCGATGAACAACGGTATAGTTTTCATCAATCAGTATAGTGGTGGGAAGCGAATAGACCTGATAAGCCTGCATGCCGGCCAGATCCAGGTCAAAATAGGCGGGAAAACGGAAATTATTTTCCTGCAAAAAGGATTTGGCTGCAGTTTCTGTTTCGCGGGTACCATCCGTAAGATTCACTATGATAAATTGTATTTCAGATCCATAAAGTTCGTAAAGTTGTTGAAAGTTGGGTAATTCTTCCCGGCAGGGAAGGCACCAGCTGGCCCAGAAATGTAAAACGATGGGCTCGCCTGAAAAATCCGCAAGTTGTATCTGATTGCCCTGCGCATCATAACAGGTAAAATCAGCGGCGGATACAGCAGAAATCACACTGCGCTCGGATTCGGGCGGAGTATGATTTTGGGCGGCGGTCAAAAAACGATAGGCAAACAGCGCCAATGCTATCAGCAGAATAAAACAGAGAATGATCCAGAGAAGCCTTTTGTTAGACATGGGGTTGAAATCCTCCTTTAAGAAAGTAAATTCAGAACACGGTTCATTATGCCGGCCATCATCAGGATTCCCAATATAATAAGGAAAATGCCGCAGATCAGCTGTATGGCACGATAGTGTTTCTTGATGAAGGAAATCGTCTGCTTAAGTTGATCAATCAGCAAGGCACTCAGCAGGAAGGGAAATCCAAGCCCTATAGAATAGCACAGCAGCATTAGAATGCCGCGCAGCATGGAACCTTTTTGTGCGGCCAACAACAACGCTGAGCCGAGAAAAGCTCCGGCGCAGGGTGTCCAGCCCAGAGCGAAAATCATGCCGAACAGCAGCGAAGAGAAGAATCCGAATTTCTGGATTCCGATATTCCACTGGTGAGTGCGATTCAGAAACGGTATGCGCAGCAAACCGGTATAGTTAAGGCCGAACAGCACAATCAGCGCACCGCAAATCAGGTTGACTGCTGTTTGATGAGAACGCAGCAAACTGCCGATGGAACCGGCAAAAGCTCCCATCAGAGTGAATAGCAGGGTAAAGCCCAGCACAAACCCGGAAGCATGCCAGAACGTCCTGCGGGTATTTGCTTCCTCTTCACCGGCAAAATAGAAGAGATATAGTGGCAGCATGGGCAGCAGGCAGGGAGAAATAAAAGTGATGATTCCTTCCAAAAAGGAAATCAGATAATCCACGGTTACAATCACCTCCTTGGGTTTGTGATTTCATCATAGCAGAAAGGAGCAGAGTTTGACAATGGCAGAATGCATGGTGCTTTATGGAACACTTGCAGAAAAGGGAATATACCGGTAAGTGAAATTGGCAGGAAAGGTAGGGAAGAAGATAGAAAAATCCCAATATATGACAAAGTTGTAAATTGAAGAAAAAGACCGAAAAAAAGCAATTTTTTTAAAAAAGTACTTGCATTTTTGAAAAATAAGATGTAATATAATCGTAACAAAGTTGTAATAACTTGGAAGTTCAATTGGTCAAAACTTTTTTCTTTTCTTATATATGCAAATTTTACAAAAGGCATGCACTTCGGTGCATGTCTTTTGTAATGGAATGAATTGGCTCAGGTGTAATGTTTGCGCATGTTTTTGAGTGCGGATTTTTCCAGGCGGGAAACCTGTGCCTGGCTGATGCCGATTTCTTTGGAAACTTCCATTTGCGTTTTTCCGGCAAAATAGCGCAGATAGATGATATTTTTTTCCCGCTCATTCAGCTTGGAGATGGCATCGGAAAGGGCGATGGAAGAGAGCCAGTTTTCATCGGAAAATTTTTCGTCGGAAAGGCTGTCCAATACATACAATGTATCGTCTCCATCCTGATAAATAGGTTGGGATAAAGAGATTGGGTCGGCAATGGCATCCAGTGCGTAGACCACTTCTTCCACTGCCATACCCATTTCTCTGGCGATTTCGTCGACGGAAGGCTCCTGCATATTTTTTTCCATTAGTGCGGTTTTGGTTTGATAGGCTCGGTAAGCGGTATCCCGCAGAGAGCGGCTGACCCGCAACAGATTATTGTCGCGCAGATAACGACGGATTTCTCCGATAATCATAGGGACCGCATAGGTGGAAAACTTGACTTTCATATTGATATTGAAGTTGTCGATGGCTTTCATCAGACCAATACAGCCGATTTGAAAAAGGTCATCCAGATTTTCCCCGCGCATGGCAAAGCGCTGCACAATGCTCAGCACTAATCTCAGATTTCCCCGAATAAATTCTTCGCGTGCCTGTTGGTCGCCCGCATATATTTTACGAAAATAGCTTTCCAGCTGCTGCTCGGGAATGATTGGCAGCTTGGAAGTATCCACGCCGCAGATTTCCACTCTCAAAGACATCTCGCAGTTTCCTCCTGTATGTACAAAACTTATTGAAGATAGCATTGCCATTTGGAAGAAAAACTATACCGTAAGCAGGACGGCGAAATATGCGGCAAACGGTGCTTTTATATCAATTTTTGTATGTCGCTGCGAATGCGGCGGATAATACGCTTTTCCAATCGGGAAATATAGCTTTGAGAAATACCCAGAATATCTGCTACCTGTTTCTGCGTGTGTTCCTGATAGCCGGAAAGCCCGAAACGCATACTGATAATCTGCTTTTCACGCGCAGGCAGCAGAGCGATGGCATCGTCGATCAGGCGGCGCTCGATACCGCCCTCGATTTCCTGATAGACGGCATCCGGTTCAGTTCCCAGAATATCCGAAAGAAGCAGTTCGTTGCCATCCCAATCCGTATTGAGTGGCTCATCCAGAGAAACCTCGTTTTTCACACGGGAACTTCGCCGCAGAAACATGAGGATTTCGTTTTCGATACAGCGGCTGGCATAAGTGGCCAGTTTGATGTTTTTTTCGGCGTTAAAGGTATTGACGGCTTTAATAAGGCCGATGCTGCCGATGGAGACGAGATCCTCCAGATTAATACCGGTATTATCGAATTTGCGGGCAATATAGACGACCAGGCGGATATTCCGCTCGATGAGGGATTGCCGGATATCCGCGCCGCCTTCCGAAAGGCGGCTGATGAGGTATGCCTCCTCTTTTTTACTGAGCGGCGGTGGGAGAGCTTCACTGCTTCCCATATAGTGCAGGCGGCGGCGAAGAATCAGACACTTGAGCAGTTTTTCCCATAATAGATTGTGCAGACGATACATGATGAAACTCCTTTGCATAACAGATTGAAATTTAACCGGGCAAATGACCGGAAAAATGAAGCGGATGCAGGCGCAGCCGCGGAGAGAGCAGGGCATTGTATGGAGCGGGCAGTGACAGCTCGCCAAGTGCAATATAGGCTTTGATGCTGTAACTGCGCCCGTGGAAATGCAGAGTCAGTGCTTCGGGTGCGAAAGCATATAAAGAAGCGGAGCCTGTGGCAGTGCTGCAGGCAAAAGTGCGTATGGGCAATTGCGCTTCTCCGGGGTTATACAATTTTTGCAGTTCTTCGGCTGAAAGCTGTTTACTGAGCGCATTGCGCTCCATGACGATGACACCGCCGCCACCTGCGTCCTGCAGACAATTGCCGGTATCGACTAAGGCCTGCAGCCAAATGGTATGGCCGTAGAGGCGAAAGGAGAGCTGATAGCGGCGATTGGGTTGCGGATAAGTTTGTCTGGCCAGAAATTCTGCCAGTACACATAGCAGACACATGCCCAGCAGCAAGTAACGCAGCAATGGAAATTGCGCGGAGCCGATGAGATAACCATTTTGTGTGCACAGAAATGCAAAAAGAATTCCCCCCAACAAAAAAGAAACGAGAAAAAACAACAGCAGGCGGCGCAAATACAGGCGGAATGGACGTATGCCCAAGGGCAGGCACAGCAGGCTTGCTACAGGAATTTTGATCCAGGGAGAGGTGAGCCAGGGCAAGGGTAATGCCAAGGCACTGTATAGGCCGCCGATGGCGGCGCCGGCCAGCAGACGCAAAAAATTTACTCTTTTTTCTGAAATGCGGCAGCAAAAAAAGAGTAAAATAAAATCTAATAAAAGGTTATCCAAAAAGACGAGTTCGAGATAAATCTGTTTCATTGGTAAAAAACTCCTTGGTCGGTGCGTTCAGTATAACTTATGGCAAGTTGGAAAAATGTAGAACAGAGCCGTGAGGAATCTGCGAATTGTGCATAAAAATATTGAGAAAAGCAAAAATGAAGTATATACTATAAAATGGATTGATAGTGTCTGAGGATTGAAACGCGATAGAGGTAAATACAATGGCAATGAGAAAAACAAAAATTGTGGCAACCCTGGGGCCGGCAAGCGACACGCAGGAAAAAATGATGCAGCTGATACAGGCCGGTATGGATGTGGCGCGAATGAATTTTTCGCACGGAACCCATGAAGAACAACTGGCTAAGTTCAAGGCATTAAAAAAAGCGCGTGAGACGTTGGGGCGGCATGTGGCAATCCTGTTGGATACCAAAGGACCGGAAGTGCGCCTGGGGCTGTTCGAGGGCGGCAAAGCCGAATTGGTCAAAGGGAGTTCCTTTATCCTGACGGCAGAAGACATTTTGGGAGATGCGAAACGAGCCAAGATTTCCTATCCATATCTGTATCAGGATATTAAGCCCGGCGATATGATTCTGTTGGATGATGGAAATATCGAACTGAAAGTGGAAAAAATCAAGGGTGAGGAGATCTGCACTCGGGTTGTCAATGGCGGCATTATTTCCGATCGCAAGGGAGTTAATACACCGGGCGTACACCTTGGATTGAAATATCTAAGTGAGGCAGACCAAGAGGATATTCTTTTTGGTTTGGAACACGGCATTGATATGATAGCCGCTTCTTTTACGGAAAGCGCAGAGAATGTGCGGGAAATGCGTGAATTCCTGCGGGCGCATGGCGGTGAGCATATTTATATTATTGCGAAAATAGAAAGCGAACGCGGGCTTGCCAACGCAGAGGAGATCATCGAAGAAAGTGATGGGGTCATGGTGGCGCGCGGCGACATGGGCGTGGAAATACCGCTTTGTGAAGTGCCGATCATGCAGAAGCGCCTGATATCTATGGCGAATCAGGCAGGGAAGATCGTCATTACGGCGACGCAGATGCTGGAAAGCATGGTCAATAATCCTCGCCCGACCCGGGCAGAAAGCACGGACGTGGCGAATGCCATCTATGATGGGACAAGCGCAGTCATGCTTTCGGGGGAGACGGCTTCGGGCAAATATCCTGTAGAAGCGGTAAAAATTATGGCGCGCATTGCTGCCCGGGCAGAAGCGGATATTGATTATCAGAAGCGCTTTTTTGAAACGACCAAAAAGACACACAGCGTTACCGATGCCATCACTCATGCGGCCTGCACGATTGCCTACGACCTGCATGCGGCAGCGATTCTTGCCATGACAAAATCCGGGCAGACGGCAGAATTGGCTTCCAAATTCCGCCCGGAAGTGCCGATCATTGGCTGCGCAACCGATGGCGACGTGCTGCGGCGCCTGAATCTGTGTTGGGGTGTGGAGCCGATGGGGCTGCCGGAGTGTGATACGGCAGATGAAATGTTTGCCATGGCAATTGAACAGGCTAAAAAGAGCGGGTTGGTGCATGTGGGCGATCAGATTGTCATTACCGCTGGGGTGCCGCTCGGAATTCCGGGCTTGACCAATATGCTCAAGGTGGCAAAGGTAGAATAACGGAAATTTGGTAATTTTATCCGGCTTTTGCATAGTATATATTATGGTAATGATTGTTTATGCGGAGGCCGGAAGTGACGCGATATTGTAAATTGAAACAGAAAGAGGTCGTCAATATCGCAGATGGAAGATCGCTGGGGTTTATTTCTGATTTGTTGATTGAAGAAGGCAGCGGGCAGATACAGGCTATAGTATTGGTAGAAAGCTGCGGTTTTTTGGGGCTGATTAAGCCCAAAGAATTGATTATTCCCTGGCGGAATATCTGTAAAATCGGTGATGACGTAATCCTGGTTGAAACAGACCTGGATTTGTGCCGTGCCTGAATCGAAATCGGCACACAGAGAGCAAACAGAGGAAAAAAGAATGAAATGCATTTATTGCGGACATCCGGAGAGTAAAGTAGTGGATTCCCGCCCGCTCAATGACAGCGCTGCCATACGGCGGCGCAGAGAGTGCCTGAGCTGTGGGAGACGTTTTACAACGTATGAGAAAGCGGAACAAATGCCGGTAATGGTCATTAAAAAAGATGGCAGCCGGGAGGAGTTCGATGTGGAAAAAATTCAACGAGGCATTCGCAAAGCCTGCGAAAAACGCAATGTTTCTGCGGAGACCATTGAAAGCATGGCGCTTGAGGTGGAGCGCAAGGTGCAGGAATGCGGAGAACAGGAAGTTTCTGCCCGTGTAATCGGCGATATGGTGATGGATGCACTGAAAGAAGTGGATGAAGTAGCCTATGTGCGGTTTGCATCGGTTTATCGGGAATTTAAGGATGTCAGTACATTTATGGCGGAAATCGCCAAATTGATTTCGGAAAAATGACGTATCAACAGTTTTTGGACAATCTGCAATATGGGTTTCGTCAAAGAGAACAAAACGGGGTGGTTTACTTCTCGGCGCCGGCTCTGGATGCGCTGGGATTTATTCGCCACGGTTTTACTTCGCGTATCGGCGGAATCAGCAAGCCGCCTTACGATTCATTGAATTTGAGCTTCAAGCGTACACCGGACAGTGAGACGGTAGTGGAAAATTTTCGGATTGCGGCTCAGGCGATTGGCATCGACTTTGAGAAACTGGTCGCCTGCAACTATTGTCATGGAAATCATGTGGAAATCGTGGGAGAAGCACACCATGGCATGGGCATTACGCGCGAAAATACCTTGCCTTTTTGCGACGGTGTGATGGTGCTGGATGCACGCACGGCAGCTGTTACTCTGCATGGGGATTGCTGCGCCATCTTTTTTGCGGATCGTTGTGGGCATGCTGCGGGCGCTTGCCATTCCGGATGGAAAGGCACCTATTTGGGCACTGTGCGGACGATTGTGGAGCGGATGCAAAGCATAGGAATCCGAAAGGAAGAGATGCTTTTTGCCATTGGCCCTTGCATCAGTTGGCCGCATTATGAAGTCAAGGAGGATGTGGCGGGGAAATTCCGCCCCCATTACCCGCATGCAGTGAAGGAGCGGGATGGGAAGCTGTTTCTGGATCTGGAAGGAGTGCTCACTTACCAGTTGTATGAAGAACAGATTCCTCCGGAAAATGTCACACTTGCGCAGTTATGCACATATTCTGACAGTAAGATGTTCTATTCTCATCGGCGGGACGGCGAACGGGCCGGAGCCATGGGTTCGTTTATCAGCTTGTGTGAATAAAAATAAGCAGGCAGCCCTGGCGGCTGCTTTTGCTGCATCTATAGGAGAAACTTGTGATTTATTTGGATAATGCGGCTACTACATGCCTGCGCCCGGAAGCTCTGGAAAGGATGCTTCCCTATTTACAGGGAGAATATGGGAATGCTTCCGGCAGTTATGCATTGGCGCGCAACGCGCACAATGCACTGGATACAGCTCGTGAACAGATGCGGAGCGCGCTGCACGCAGCAAAAACGCGTGAGATATTTTTTACCTCCGGCGGTACGGAGAGTGACAACTGGGCAATTAAAGGGGCGGCTTATGCCTGTAGAGAAAAGGGAAAGCATATTATTACCTCGGCCATAGAGCACCATGCGGTGCTGGAAAGCTGTGCCTTTCTGGAAAAAGAGGGGTTTGAAGTTACTTATCTGCGCCCGGATACGGAAGGTAGGATCACGCTGGAGGCGGTGCAGCAGGCAGTGCGCCCGGATACGGTGCTGATTAGTATCATGTGGGCGAATAATGAAATGGGGGCGATTAACCCCATTGCTGAAATCGGTGCATTTGCACGCCAAAAAGGCATTTACTTCCATACGGATGCGGTGCAGGCAGCCGGGCATCTGCCCATTGATGTGCAGCAAGCCAATGTGGATTTCCTTTCGATTTCTGCCCATAAGTTTCATGGCCCCAAGGGTATCGGCGTTTTATATGTGCGCGATGGGCTGCGCCTGATGGATTTCATGGATGGAGGTGCACAGGAGCGGGGCAGACGTGCCGGTACTGAAAATGTAGCTGCGATTGTGGGTATGGGATGTGCGATGGAATTGGCAATGTGGGAGCTGCCGGAAGAAGCGGAGCGCATTTGTGGGTTGCGAGATCACATGATGCGGCGCATTCTGCAGGAAATCCCGGGAGCACAGATTAACGGCAGCCGAAGCCGGCGTCTGCCCGGCAATGTCAATGTATCGCTGCCGGGCGTGCGTTCGGAGGTAGTATTATTTAAAATGGATATGGCGGGCATTGCCTGCTCGGGCGGATCGGCCTGTACGGCCGGGGCAATTGGGCACTCGCATGTGTTGACTGCCATGGAGTTGGAGGAAGCGCGCATTGCATCGGCTGTTCGTTTCAGTTTTGGAAGATATACGACGCTGGAGGATGTGGATGCGGCAGTGGATTGCCTGAAAGAAATTGCGGTTTTGAAAAAATAGCATAAAACCGCTCAAGTTGCACAAAGTATAAGCAAACTACTTCAAATAGAGAGGAGATTGCGTAAAAATGAAGTGTGCAGCTGCATTTATCGGCGGTCTGGTAGGCGCGGCGGCAGGAATTGCCCTGATGCCTTATGTAAAGCCGTATATGAGAAAACAGGCAAAGATGCTCAAGCGTACGATGCATGGTATGGCTTGTAAATTCTGATGAATCAAAGAGCTGCTTCGGCAGCTCTTTCTCAACTACACTGATTTTGAAAAAATCAGGAAAAGGGTGTACAAACTGCGAAAATATGGAAAAGCTTGGTTGAAATTCCAGGGGGAGTAGTGTATAATTTGATGCATACAGATGAGAAAGACTGCAGGAAAGGAGCAGACGGATGAAAAAGATCGGAGGGCAGACAACTCGCTTTACCCGTACCAGAGACCTTGAAAATCCGGTAAGGGGGATTTTGCGGCTGGTCTGTGATGCAATGCGCGAGAAAGGGTATAATCCGGTAGATCAGATCGTCGGATATTTGGCCAGTGGAGATCCCATTTATATTACGAGCCATAACGGCGCCAGAAATTTGCTCACTCGCCTGGATAGAGATGAGATTCTCGAAGAAATTACGAATTTTTATATTGAAAGCCTGACAGGGGAAGAGGAATAAGGATTTGGCGGAAAAGCGTTTGATGGGCCTGGACATGGGAGATAAACGAATCGGCATTGCGGTGTCGGATTTGTTGATGCTGACGGCACAGGGCGTGGAATCCTATACACGCACTGAAAGTGAAAAAAAAGATATTGCACATCTGTGTGAACTGTGTGTACAATATAACGTCGGCAAAATTGTGTGCGGATTGCCCAAAAATATGAATGGTACCCTTGGGCCGATGGCAGAGAAAGTGCAGGCTTTTGCGGAAAAATTGAAAAAAGCGTCGGGGTTGGAAATTGAATTTGAGGATGAGCGGCTGACCACCGTTTATGCGGAGCGAATGCTGCTGCAGGCGGATATGAGCCGCCAGAAGCGCCGCAAAGTAATTGATAAAATGGCTGCGGTGGCTATTCTGCAAAGCTATATGGACAGAACCGGCAGCTTTCAAATGATGAGGTAAAGAATATGAGTGAAGAAAAGAATTTTCCCGAACAGGAATTGGAAGAAGAAGGGCTGATCGTTCTGTTGGATGAAAACGACAATGAACTGAATTTTCAGCTGATTATGCCTTTTGAAAACAACGGCAAGGCTTATGTGGCTATGGAACCGGTGGGAGAAGTACCCGGGTTTGAGCCGGATGAAGTGCTGATCATGGAAGTGATCGAGGATGAAGAAGGCGATGAAACCTTGCAGCCGGTAGAGACAGAAGAAGAACTGGAAGCCGCCTGGGAAGTATTTGAAGCATTGTATAATGAGGATGCCTGTGATGGCGACTGCGAGAATTGCGGCGAGGAAGACTGCGAAGATCGCGCTTGATTGCAAGATGAAAAAAGACAGTTTTTGCGACAGAAACGGTAAAAAAGTGCCGGAAACTATTGCAAAGACTGTTTTTTTCATGCTATAATAACCAAGATAACGCACTTTTGCTGTGCTCTGTTTTCGTGCCCGCATAGCGCGGTGGGACAGGGAAAAAGGCAGAAGGTGGCATAACGATTTAAGGAGGACATTTTAATGTCAGTAATTTCTATGAAGCAGCTGCTGGAAGCAGGCGTACACTTTGGTCACCAGACAAGACGCTGGAACCCCAAGATGAAACAGTATATCTTTACTGAAAGAAACGGGATTTATATCATCGACCTGCAGAAGACAGTAAAGAAAGTTAACGAAGCATATTTCTTCATTCGCGATATCGCGATTGAAGGCAAGCCCATTTTGTTTGTGGGCACCAAGAAGCAGGCGCAGGAATCTGTGGAAACAGAAGCAAAGCGCTGCGGCCAGCATTTCGTTTCCAACAGATGGCTGGGTGGTATGTTGACGAACTTCAAAACCATCCGTACCAGAATTGAAAAGCTGGAAAGCATCGAAAAGATGGAAGAAACAGGCGATATTAACCTGCTGCCCAAGAAGGAAATCATCAAGTTGATGCATGAAAAGGAAAAACTTGAGAAGAACCTGGGTGGTATCCGTAATATGAACGAGATGCCCGGTGCCGTATTTATTGTGGATCCCAGAAAAGAGAGAATCGCCGTTTCCGAAGCACATAAGATGGGCATTCCGGTTGTGGCAATTGTAGATACCAACTGCGACCCCGATGAAATTGATTACCCGATCCCCGGCAATGATGACGCAATCAGAGCTGTAAAACTGATCGTTTCCAAGATGGCAGATGCAATTCTGGAAGGCAAACAGGGCGAACAGCTGGAAGATGAAGCTGTTGAAGTAGAAGAAGTTATTTCTGATGAGCAGGCAGAAGCTGAAGCTGTAGAAGCAATCGGCGAAGAAATTGCAGCAGAAATGGAAGCAGCGGCAGCTGAGCAGGAATAATTAGAACCGATATTTTTCAGGAGGAAGAACATGAGTATATCCGCAAAAGACGTAAAGGCACTGCGCGAGAGAACCGGCTGCGGTATGATGGACTGCAAGAAGGCTTTGACAGAGGCTGGCGGCGATATCGAAAAAGCTGCTGAGATCCTGAGAGAAAAAGGCCTTGCTTCCGCCGTAAAGAAAGCGGGCAGAATCGCAGCAGAAGGTGTGGTAGCCGCTTATAAAGAGGGCGACATCGCTGTGCTGCTGGAAGTAAACTGCGAGACCGACTTCGTTGCCAAGACTGAGCAGTTCAAAGGTCTGGTTAATGATATTGCCAAGATCATCGTCAAGGAAGCTCCTGCAGATGTGGAAGCTTTGATGGCAGCTCCCTGCGAGGCAGGTACTGTAGAAGAGATGATGAAGAATGCAGTCGCAACGATTGGCGAAAATATGAAGATCCGTCGCTTTGTCAGAGTACAGGGTTATTCCGACACCTATATTCATTTAGGCGGCAAGATTGGCGTATTGGTGCAGACGGATGTCGAGCCTGATGCCGAAGCGATTCACGATGTGGCGATGCAGATCGCAGCAGCGAAACCCACTTATATCAGCAAGGAAGATGTGGATGCCGATGAGATTGCTCACGAAAAAGAGATTTTGCGTGCGCAGGCAATCAATGAAGGCAAGCCGGAAAAGATTGTCGATAAGATGGTCGAAGGCCGTATCCAGAAGTATTATAAGGAAGTTTGCCTGCTGGAGCAGCCCTTTGTTAAGGATGATGAGAAGAACGTTGCCAAGATGATCGGCGGCAGATTCAATGTGCTCTCCTTTGTCCGTTATGAGATGGGTGAAGGTTTGGAAAAGCGCAATGAGAATTTCGCAGAAGAGATTCAGAAGCAGATGAATGGCTAAAAAGAATGTAAGGCACCTGAGCATGAGGCTCGGGTGCCTTTTTTTGTTGGAAATGAACCGATAAAAAAGGTGATGAGGGCTCGTTTAACTGTTGGGATAAAAAATGTTTCCATGTGATTCTTCCCAATTTTTTGAATGAGATTTGGGTAAAATAAAAAACAGACTAAAAAACATATCAGCAAGTTGCGCGAAAGGCCCCAAAAACGGTTTCCGAACGATTTCGGGAGAATATTGTGCTGCCCAAAGCAAACCGGGCCATCAGAAAAAACGGATAGAGAATAGCAGGACAGGCTTGCTCTGCAGAGCATCCTTTGATATAATAAATCAAATAGAATTGTGCATATTTTGCAAGATGGCGCCCGACTCCATTAGCGGGCCTTGCAGGTCGGTCGAGGCATGGCGCAGGCGTGCCTTTTCTTTTTGCAGGTATACATTGCGGCAGGAGGTTATTTCCAATGGCATATAAAAGAGTAGTGCTGAAAATCAGCGGAGAAGCGCTTTCCAATGGGAAAGAGAATATCGATTTTTCGATTGTGAAAAAAGTGGCAGGACAGGTCGCAGAATTGGTGCATATGGGTATTGAAGTCTGCGTCATTATCGGCGGCGGCAATATCTGGCGCGGACGGCAGGGAAAAGATATGAACCGCGTAACGGCTGACCATATGGGAATGCTGGCAACGGTCATCAATTCATTGGCTTTTCAGGATATGCTGGAATCGATGGGCATTCCTGCCAGACTGCAGACGGCCATCGAAATGCGCCAAATTGCGGAACCTTTTATCCGCAGAAAAGCGGTGCGCCATTTGGAAAAGGGCAGAGTGGTAATTTTTGCCTGTGGCACCGGCAACCCCTATTTTACAACAGATATGGCGGCGGCATTGCGCGCTGCCGAAATGGAAGCCGATTTGATTTTGCTGGCTAAAAATGTGGATGGCATTTACGACAGCGATCCCAAACAGAACCCCCAGGCCAAAAAATACGATCAAATATCCTATATCGATTTCGTTTCCCAAGGCCTGCAGGCGATGGATACCACTGCCGTGACACTGTGCATGGAAAACCATATTCCGATTCTGGCTTTTGGGCTCAGCGAGGAAAATGGCATTATGCGCGCCGTGCAGGGCGAAAAGATCGGTACGCTGATCCATTGAAAGAATGCTTGTAAAACGCAGGGTAATCAAGTAAAATAAGAATACAGACTTTGAATTGCAGCAGAGAATATAAATAATACGACCTTAAGGAGGTTTTTGACTATGGCAGTAACTCACGAAGCTGTGACAAAAGCAGAAGAAAAGATGAAAAAGTCCATTATTGCTTTGGGTAATGAGTTTGCGACGATTCGTGCAGGGCGTGCGAATCCGCAGCTTTTGAATAAGGTGCTCGTCAATTATTACGGGACGCCGACACCGTTGCCGCAGGTAGGCAATATTTCCGTGCCAGAGCCCAGAATGCTGACGATCTCCCTGTGGGATACCAGCTTGATGAAGGAAGTGGAAAAGGCAATTCTGGCTTCGGATTTGGGGCTGAACCCTTCCAACGACGGTAAGGTCGTGCGCCTGGTGTTCCCAGAACCTACAGCGGAGCGCCGTCAGGATTTGGTGAAACAGGCAAGAAAATCGGCAGAAGAAGCAAAGGTTGCAATCCGCAATATCAGAAGAGATGCCATCGAAGCTATTCGCAAAGATAAAAAGGCGAATCTGATTACGGAAGACGAAGTAACTTTGTTGGAAAAGAAATGCCAGGATATCACAAACGAATATACCAAACAGGTAGATGCTTTGTTGAAAGAAAAGGAAAGCGAGATCCTGGAGATCTGATGGAACAGATTTGGCTTGGGCGGCCTGCGGATGCGGCCGCCCGTTTTTTGGAACAGAAGGGCATGCAGGTATGCATGGTTTCTTATGTGGGCAAGCGGGAAGAACCTGCTGCACAGGATATGCGGGTGATGCGCTGCCGCATAAAGGAAAACGTCGCAGAATTGGTTGTCTGTAAATTTCAGACGGATATTTTGCAGGAAGAAAGGCAAACAGAATTGTGAATCACGAAAAACTGGCACAATATGGATTGGACGCAGAAAAGCTGCCCAGGCATGTAGCTATGATTATGGATGGCAACGGGCGGTGGGCAAAAAAAAGATTGATGCCGCGTACATATGGCCATAAAAAAGGGGTGGAGCGGGTGAAGGAGATTGTCAAAGCCAGCTCCCTTTTTGGCATAGAGGCAATCACGTTATACGCATTTTCTACAGAAAACTGGAAGCGCCCTCAAGAAGAAGTGAGTGTGCTCATGTCGTTGTTGGCGCAGTATCTGAAAAGTGAAGTGGAAGAACTGCATGAAAATGGCGTACGTTTTCGGATGATTGGGGACCGGAGTGGTCTTTCCGCAACTTTGCAGGATTTGATTGAGCAGGCGGAGGTGCGGACAAAGGACAATACGAAACTGATTTTAACCGTTGCCATCAATTATGGAGGCAGAGATGAGTTGGATCAGGCGGCAGTGCGGTTGGCGCAGGATGTGGCTGCAGGAAAATGTCAACCCAGTGCCGAGGAATTCCGCAGGCGGTTGTATACTGTAGGTCTGCCGCCGGTGGATTATCTGATCCGCACCAGCGGAGAGCTGCGCGTCAGTAATTTTCTATTATATCAGGCAGCATATGCCGAGCTTTATTTCACAGATGTCTACTGGCCGGATTTTGATACGGCACAATATGCCCGGGCGCTGCAGGAGTTTGCCGCGCGCAATCGCAGATATGGAGGAGTATGAATATGGGAAAACGCATTATTTCAGGGATTGTGATTATAGGGTTGTTAGTCGCAATGCTGGTGCTTCAGGAAGTATATCTGAAAGTAGGTGTGGTGCTGATCGGGTTGTTCTGTCAGTACGAAATGCTGCATACAATCCGGCAAAGCGGTACCAAGACGGTGGATCTGCCGGTATATCTCTGTGCATTGGCGATGTTTCCGGCTTATTACTATTTTGGGGCCGAAGGCGTTCTGTTTACCTATGCGATCACGCTGATGCTGCTGTTTATGACGCGAACGCTGTGCAGCCGCTATGATTATAAAAGCGTAGCTTACAGCGCACTCTCGCTATTGTATCCGCAGCTGTTTATGGTATTTTTCTATAAAATTGTCTGTGTAGAAGACACACACGCTTCGCTGATGATGATTGTGCTCAGCATTGTAGCAGCTTCTTCCAGCGATACGTTTGCTTATTTTGTCGGCAAAGCAATGGGTAAACGGAAGCTGTGCCCCGCCATCAGCCCGAATAAAACAGTGGAAGGCGCTATTGGCGGTCTGTTGGGCGGAACGGTGCTGACTGGTGTCGCCGCATTGATTTTTGGCGAAACGGCGATTCCTCTCTATGGTTATTTTCTGCTGGGCGCACTTTTAGCGGCGCTTTCCCAATTTGGTGACCTGGCATCTTCGCTGACCAAACGATTTTTTGGAGTGAAGGATTTTGGTAAATTGATTCCCGGCCATGGCGGAATGTTGGATCGGGTATGCAGCATTATTTTCGTGCTGCCGGTAACGCTGCTCTTTTTCCGAATTTTTTACGGTATCTGAGGACGATATGGAAAAAAGGAAGAAAATCGTCATTCTGGGGGCTACCGGCTCCATCGGTACCAATACGCTGAAGGTATTGGAAGGCATGCAGGATGCTTATGAAATTTATGGATTGGCAGCGCATAGCAGTTGGCAGCAGCTGGCAGTTCTGGCGCAGAGATATCACCCTGCGCTGCTGGCGTTGACGGATGAACGAGAAGCGCAGAATCTGCGGGAGCAGGGGCATTTTGCAGGAACTATCCTGCAGGGAGCGGAAGCGCTGGTTGAAATCTGTGAGCAGGCCGATTTAGTGGTGCTGAGTGTGGTTGGAGTTGCCGGGCTCAAGCCGTTTGTGCATTGTTTGCAGAAAGGGATTCCGGTGGCATTGGCAACAAAGGAAGCGATGGTCTATGGTGGGCGTCTGGCACGGGACTTGATGGATCGTACCGGCACACCGGTATTGCCACTGGACAGCGAAATATCAGCAATTTTTCAGTGCTTGCAGGGGAATCGAAAGGCGCAGGTCGAAGAAATTCTGCTGACGGCGTCGGGTGGCCCTTTTCGCACCTGGCCGCTGGAAAAAATACAGCAGGCAACGTTGGAACAGGCGCTGCAGCATCCGAACTGGAGTATGGGCGCCAAGATTACCATTGATAGCGCCTCCATGGCCAATAAAGGGCTGGAAATTATGGAAACGCGCTGGATGTTTGATATAGACCCGTCGAAAATTACTGTAGTAGTGCATCCGGAAAGTATTGTGCATTCGGCAGTGCGCTATGCCGATGGCTGCGTTATGGCACAACTGGGAGCGACAGATATGAAATTGCCCATTGCCTATGCACTGAGATATCCGGAACGGATGCCTAATTGCGGAGAAAAATTGGATCTTTTTCAGGTGGGGGCACTGCATTTTGAACGGCCGGATTATGAAAGATTTCCCTGCCTGAAATTGGCAAAACAGGCAATAGAGCAGGGGTCGGCTATGCAGATGGTGTTTAATGCCGCAAATGATGCGGCAGTTGCTTTGTTTCGCGCCGGCGCGATCGGCTTTTGGCAGATCAGCCAGATTATTGAGCAGGCACTGCAGAGTTTTTCGGCAGCGGCGCTGCATAGTTTTGAAGAAATTTATGCGTTGGATGGGGAGATCCGCAGCTTCGCACAGCAAGTGGCACAGCAATTTGTATAAACGAATTACTGTAATCGGCAAAAATCGGTAAAATTTTTATGAAAGATGGAAGCCGGGGAGATAGAAGCGTTAAATCCGGCGTATAATAGTGCTGATCGCAGAAATCAGATCGGAGGAAACTTTTGGAAATTTTGAATACGATTTTAACGATTTTGTCCGGATTACTCATGCTGACCCTGCTGGTGTTGGTGCATGAGGGTGGGCACTTTTTCGTGGGAAAAACCTGCGGCATTCGAATTGATGAATTTGCAGTAGGATTTGGCCCCAAATTGCTGAGCAGAGAAAAGGGAGGCATCCGCTATTCGGTACGTGCTTTGCCTTTGGGCGGCTTTGTACAGTTTTACGGCGAAGAGGAGGAAGTGGATGCGGCTTATGAGCCTCGTGCTTTTAATAACCGGCCTATTTGGCAGCGTGCATTGACCATTGCCGCCGGCCCGGTCATGAACATTCTGTTTGCTTTGCTGCTGACGGTGGCGGTGTTGGTGGGATATGGCGACTATGTGCCGCAGATCGCTTCGGTAGAGCCCGGGATGCCGGCTTATGCAGCGGGCCTGCAGGAAGGCGACCGGATCGTCATGCTCAATGGGAAGCGCATTGATTTCAGCATGGAGTTTGATGCGGCGCAAATCAGCAGCAGCGAACATATTACCATCGGGGTCGAGCGGGAAGACGGTTATCATGAATTTGAACTGGATACCATTCAAAATGAAGAAACGGGAGGCTACCGGATCGGTATTACCTATACGGAATATGCCCGCCGGCGATTTGGATTTTTTGAGGCCATAGGGCTCAGCTTTAAATGGCTGTGGCTGATCATTAAAGAGATGTTTACTGCATTGGGAGCGGCGATATTCGGGGGCAAGGGAATCAGCGAGCTTTCCGGTCCGGTAGGGACGATTACCATTGTAGGGGAGGCGGTGCGCTATGGATTTGAGACGATCCTGCGTATGGCAGCGCTGCTCTCCATCAACCTTGGAATTATGAATATATTGCCTTTTCCTGCGCTGGATGGCGGTCGGTTGCTTTTCCTGGGAATTGAAAAACTGCGCGGCAAGCCAATCGATCGCAAAGTGGAAAGTTATATCAATCTGGTTGGACTGGCGCTGCTCTTTTTGTTGATGATTGCATTGACTTATCAGGATATTGCGCGCCTGTTTTCCTAAAAGACGGAGTACAAAAGAAACATGATGAAAAAAGAAATCAGAATCGGCAATACGGCAATTGGAGGCGGGCAGCCGATTCGTATTCAATCGATGACCAATACAGATACGGCGGATGTGGAGGCTACAGCAGCTCAAATTTGTGCTTTGGAGGCTGCCGGCTGTGAGATTATACGCGTGGCGGCCTATAATATAGATAGTGCGCGCTGTATCGGAAAATTGAAGGAAAGATGCAATATTCCCATTGTGGCGGATGTGCACTTTGATTATAAAATTGCTTTGGCGGCAATCGAAGCCGGTGCAGATAAAGTACGCATTAACCCTGGCAATATCGGAGATGCGGCAAAAATCAGAATGGTGGCGGATGCGGCAAAGAACGCAGGCATTCCCATCCGGGTTGGTGCCAATACAGGCTCGCTCGGTAAACAATATTGGGGCATGGAAAAGAGCGAAGCGTTGGTGCAGAGTGCTTTGGAAAATGTGCGCTGCCTGGAGCAGGCAGGTTTTGATAATATTGTTATTGCATTGAAGGCATCGGATGTGGCTGCCAGCGTGCGGGCTTATCGGAAAATGGATGCACTGGTGGATTATCCGCTGCATCTTGGCATTACCGAAGCAGGCGCTTATGACAGTTCGATTGTAAAATCCGCCATGGGGATCGGAGCCTTGTTGCTGGACGGGATCGGAGATACCGTGCGCGTATCCATTACCGGCGATCCGCTGCAGGAAATTCGAGCAGCAAAGGAAATCTTGCAGTGCGCGGGGCGGCGTACTTTTTCGCCGGAAATTATTGCCTGCCCTACTTGTGGGCGGACGCGCATTCAGCTGGAAAGGCTGTATCATCAGGTGAAAGCGTTGACGGCGGATATTCCGCAGTATTTAAAAATTGCCGTTATGGGTTGTGTGGTGAATGGCCCCGGCGAAGCGAGAGATGCCGACATCGGTATTGCCGGTGGAGATGGAATCGGCATTGTATTTAAAAAAGGGAAACCCATTGCAAAAGTGCCGGAGGCACAATTGCTGGAGACGTTTGAAAAAGAATTGCGGGAAATGCTGGACAAGGATCTGGCATGAGCCCTGCAGGGGAAGTTGAGGCAATCGATGGACGGGGTAGTGGAATATAGACAGCATGGTATGCCGGCGTTGAGCTTCAATGCGGTACAGGTGCGCAGCGACGTTTGCGAATATCTGGAAAAGAACGATAAACCTGCGCATATTACGTTGGAAAAGATGGCATATAGTCGCAGCCGCGGCATTTATATGCTTTTTTTACATGCCGATCGGATGTTGAGCATGGAAGAACAGGAACGCCTTAAGAAGCGCATGCTGCAGCAGGTCCCCGAACTTCGTCTGTTTGAAGTGGTGATTCGCCAGCCTGCTCAGGAATTGCTGGAGGATGCCGCTTTATTGGAAAAAACCATACAGGCATATATCGTTTCCATCGAGCCATCCATGATTCCTTTTGTACGGGCTTCTCAGGTACGCCGGGAAGAGAATAAGCTTCTGATCAGTTTTGCACGCGATATGGCCATTGGTTTTGCAGAACGCCTGGGGCTGGCGCAGCGAATTGAACAGTTTTTATCCGATACCTATGGGTTGCAGATGCATGTGAAGCAAATTGGAGCGGATTCCGATATACAACCGGAAGAAGAGGTTGCGCAGGAAATTTCGATGGTGTTTGACAGTCAGATGCAGCCGGCCCCTGCCTTGGCTAAGCGAGAACCAAAAGAACAGAAGGCCCCGAAAAAGCGGACGTCACCGCCGGCCGCTACACCGGCTGCCGAGCCGCCTAAGCGCCGTAATTACGGGCGGGAAGCTCTGGAGGGAGAGCCGGTCAAGATTATTGATTTGCAGCCTGATGAAACGGCGCTCATTTGCGGAGAAGTCATTTCCACGGAGGAAAAAGTTACAAAGGACGGTAAAAATACCATTTTTACTATGGCAGTAACCGATTATACTTCTACGGTGCGCTGCCGTCACTTTTATAAAAAAGCGGGAGAGGATTTTGAGGCACCGGCTAAAAAAGGTGATTTTATAAAAACAAAAGGCCCGTATACCTATAACAGCTATACCCGGGAGTATATGCTGAATTTCAATCAGGTGACGCAGGTTGCCAAGCCGCCGGAAAAACAGGATCTTGCGCCGGAAAAGCGAGTGGAATTGCATTTGCATACCAACATGAGCGCGCAAGACGGCATGGCGAGCGCAGAAGAATATATTGCGCAGGCAGCAAAATGGGGGCATAAAGCAGTGGCGATTACCGACCATGGCGTGGTGCAGGCATTTCCTTTTGCGGCCAATGCTGCTAAGGAAGAAGGCATTAAAGTAATCTTTGGTGTGGAAGCCTATATGGTGGATACGCCCCGCAAAATTTATGAGGGTGCAGAACATAGTTTTGACGATGAATTTGTCGTATTCGATATTGAAACGACAGGCCTTTCTCAGGAACTTTGTGAGATCATCGAAATCGGAGCGGTGCGCGTTCGGGAAGGTAGAGTGCTGGATCGTTTTCAGGCTTTTGCCAAGCCTAAAACGCCTATCTCTTATGAGATTACAAAACTGACCGGCATCACAAACGATATGGTAACGGAAGCGCCGCCGGTAGAGGAAGCGGTGCGCGGTTTTTGGGAGTTTGCGGGAGATACCTGCCTGGTAGCGCACAATGCCGCTTTTGATACGGGGTTTGTGTTTAAAAAGACGCGGGAAATGGGGATGGAAGTGCACAGTGACGTACTGGATACGTTGCTGTTGGCGCGTGTGCATCTGCCGGATATGCGTTCCCGTGGGTTGGATAAACTGGCGGCACGCTATAAAATTCCGCTGCAGCATCATCGGGCAGTCAATGATGCGGAGGCAACCGCCAAAGTCATGTATGCCATGCTGGCGGAAATCCGGCAAAAGGGATATAGCAGGCTTTCAGAACTGAACTATCTGTCGGATACCGAAGCTTTGGTGAAAAGCGCGCCCAAGCCCAATCATTTTATTATCCTATGTAAAAATAAGCAGGGGCTGGTGAATCTTTATAAATTGATCTCTATCAGCCATTTGAAATATTTCAAGGGCAGGCCGCGCCTGCCTAAAAGCGAGCTGATCCGCTACCGGGAAGGGTTGATTTATGGTTCTGCCTGTGAACAGGGGGAATTATATCAGGCAGTGCTGCGAGGAGAACCGGAACATCGCCTGGAAGAGATTGCGCGCTTCTACGATTATCTGGAAATACAGCCCAATGGAAATAACGAGTTTATGATTCGCAATGGCACAGTGCCCGACGAAAAAGCGCTGGAAGAAATCAACCGCAGAATCTACCAGTTGGGCAAAAAACTGGGCAAGCCGGTAGTGGCAACGGGAGACGTTCATTTCCTGCAGGAACGGGATGAGTACTATCGCCGCATCGTCATGGAAACTTCCGGTTTTAAGGATGCTGATAATCAGGCGCCGCTTTATTTTAAAACGACAGATGAGATGCTCAGGGAGTTTGCTTATCTGGGGCAGCGGGAGGCACAGGAAGTGGTTGTGGAAGCACCCAATGCCATTGCGGATCAGATCGAAGAAATCGACCTCTTCCCGGGTGAGACGGCCATGCCTTTTGTAGAGAACGATGCGGAAGAGATTCGTGAAGCAGCGATGACAAAGATGCATGCCCTTTACGGGGATCCGCTGCCGGAGCATATTGAAAAGCGCCTGATGAAGGAAATGAACTCCATCATCAATAATGGTTTTGCAGTGCTTTACTGGGCGGCCATGAAACTGGTGACCAAATCCATGAGCGATGGATATCTGGTAGGGTCGCGTGGGTCGGTTGGTTCTTACCTGGCTGCATTTGCCATGGGGATCACCGAGGTTAATCCGCTGACACCGCATTATCGGTGCCCCAACTGTAAGCATTCGGATTTCAATATTGATAAACAGTATGCCTGCGGGCCGGATATGCCGCCGGCCGTCTGCCCATTGTGCGGCACGCCATATATTGCGGATGGATATGATATTCCGTTTGAGGTGTTTTTAGGGTTAAATGCTGAAAAAGTACCGGATATCGACCTGAACTTTTCAGGAGAATATCGAGCACGCGCCAATAAATATGTGGAGGAACTGTTTGGAGAAGAATATGTTTTCCGGGCAGGTACGATCAGCGCTATTAAGGATAATATTGCCAAAGGCCTGGTGCGCAAATATATGGAAATGCATGAACGCACACCTTCTGAAGCGGAAATTGAGCGCTTGGCTATGGGGATCAGCGGTGTCAAGAAAACAACGGGCCAGCACCCGGGTGGGTTAGTCATCGTACCGCGAAACCGCGAAATTTACGAATTTACCCCCATACAGAAGCCGGCTGATAAAGAGGCAGTGGATACCGTTACCACACATTTTGACTTTAACTCCATGCATGATATTCTGATCAAGCTGGATATTCTCGGCCATGATAATCCGACGCTTATTCGTATACTACAGGATATGACCGGATTGGATCCGCTGTCGATTGATGTAGCTGACCCGAAAGTGCTTTCACTTTTTACTTCGACAGAGGCATTACAGGTTACGCCCGAGCAGCTGAATGGGGTGGATTTGGGTGTGCTGGGAATTCCTGAATTCGGCACACACACAACGATGCGGGTTCTCAAACAGACAAAACCCAAAACGGTGGCGGAATTGATTCGTATTTCCGGCTTGACACACGGCACGGATGTTTGGGGAGGAAATGCGGAGGAACTGATTCTTTCCGGTACTGCGACGCTTTCCGGCGTGATTTGTACGCGGGATGATATTATGCTGACGTTAGTGGATTACGGAGTAGATCACCAGCTGGCTTTCTTCATCATGGAAAGCGTTCGAAAGGGAAAATGGGCCAAAGGCAAGGAAAAGAAGCAGGCGGAGCAGGAGAAGGCCATGCGCGATGCCAATGTGCCCGAATGGTTTATCGAATCCTGCCGCAAAATACAATATATGTTCCCGAAAGCGCATGCAGTAGCCTATGTATTGATGGCGCTGCGCATTGCTTACTTTAAGGTATATTACCCAAAGGAATTTTATGCGGCAGACTTTACGATTAAGGCGGCACAGTTTGACTCCAAGACAATTCTGCAAGGTATTCCGGCTATTGAAGCGGAGATGGAGCGCATTAACGCTTTGGGAAAGCGTGCAACCAAGACGGAAAAGGACACTTGCGCAGTGTTGGAGTTGGCATTGGAAATGCTGCAGCGCGGTATTAAGATTTTGCCGCCCGATCTGCATAAGAGCAGAGCACGGCATTTTACGGTGGAAGGAGAATTTGTGCGCATGCCTTTCGTGGTGCTGCCCAGCCTGGGAGAAAAAGCAGCGGAATTGCTGGAAGAAAAACGCGCGGAGATGGAATTCTGTTCTGTTGAGCAGATAAAAAAAGAATGCAAACTCTCTCAGAGCGTGTTGGATTGTATGCGGGAGTTGGGCTGCCTGGGTGATTTACCGGAAAAAGCGCAGCTGAGCTTTTTTGATACTTTGAACTTATAAAAAAGGTTGGCATTCGGCGTTTTATTGACTAATATCTATCCAGGCCGTATAATGAAGAAAGTCGATTTATTTGATAGACCGGATAAATCATCGGCCGAATGGCTGACGCACAAGTAACCGGAGGGATTTTGTATGAAAACACGCAGTCTGATCGTATTGCTGCTGATAGCGGTAATCATTTTGACAAGCGCATGGGGCGTTTTTTGCGGTATTCCGGTAGGTGCTGAGCGATTTGCACCTATGGAAGTGCTGCAATTGGGCGCAGAGGTAAAGGGAGAAACTTCGATTCTTTTGGATTTGCAGCCGGAAGAAGGCGAAGAAGTGACGCAGGAACAGATCGCGGAGGTCATGAAAATTCTGCAGGCTCGCCTGGAAGCCATGGGATATGATTATTCCAATGTTGAGCAATTGGGTGAGGCACAGATAGAGGCGCGCATTCCGATGAATGAGACCAGCACATTCCATGATGCACAACAGATTTCGGATGTGCTGCAGCAGACGGGCAGACTGTATATCACCGATGCGGCAAATGACGATGCGGTCCTGCTGGATCGGGATTCTATTGAACGCGTGGAACTGCAGTCCGATTCTCTTGGAAAGTATTCTATTTTTATGATGATGACCGAAGAAGGCAAGGCATTGTTGGAACAGGTCACGACAGAAGTTTCCGAGCGGGATCGCGAAGACGATAAATATATACATGTCTTTTTAGATGGGAAGGAATTGGCTGAATTGAGTGTGCGCCAGAGCTATGGAGATGGGTACTTCGGCTTCAGCTCTTCCTATAAATCACATGAAGCAGAGCAATTTCAGCAGATTATTAATGCCGGTATGCTGCCGGTTTCCCTGGCAGATAATGCGGAAATTACGGTTTCGGCCGGGTTTGGCGAGCAGGCATGGCAGCAGATATTGCTTTGCGGCGGGATTACGGTGGCCATACTTGCAATAGTGCTTATAGTTGTCTATCGTCTGTCGGGAGTGATGCATGTGCTTACGGCCATTGCTTATTGGGTATTGACGGTATTGATGGTTGCTTTGCTGGGGATTCCGGTTACGGCAGCTAATCTGGTCGGCCTGATGATAGGTTTTGGATTTCTTTTGTTTTCACTGGTTTGCATCAGTACAGCATTCAAAAAACAATTTGCATCGGGCAAGAATCTGCGCGCTGCTTATAAATCCGGATTTGCGGATGCGACAGTGCGTATATCCAACGGATTTGCGCTGCTGCTGATCGGCTTTGTGGTGCTGATTGCCAGCGGCACGGCTGCTCTGGAAAAAGTAGCCTATAGTTACGGGATTGCATTGATCGCCGCTTATTTGTGCGCAATGGTGATCAGCCGGCTGTTGTTTGCCTTGGCTGTGCGGGTGCAGGATGATAAGCCGGGACTCTACTTCGCCTTTAAAAAAACAAGTGAAGGAGGGAACGCATGATGCAGAGCAGAATATTGAAAATTGGAATGGCAGCACTGGCTTTGCTGATGATTGTGGCCGCATTCTTGGGTGTAGAGCCGGGAACGGATTTTACAGACGGATATCTGATTCGAATCAGCAGTGCTGAGCCATTTGCGTTTGAAACGGTGTCGGAACGGATTTTCGAAGAATTCTCCGGAAAACTGGGGGATATGCATATTCAACATGGCGCGGAAAATTATAACGATCAGTTGGTGATCCGCGTTCAAGAAGCGACGGAAGAAGATGCTGCCTGCATGGTCGAAATTGCGGCCGAAAATCAGGCGGGGGCATATTTGCGCAGCTTTGATGCAGTGGCGAATCCCTACGGTATGGGTAAATTTTGGAATTATACTGTACTGTTGCTGGTGGCCTGCGTTGTGAGCGCGGCTTTTCTCTGGTATCGCCATGGATTGGGCGGCGGATTGGCGGCTTTGGGCGGCGGATTGGGTGCGCTGCTGTGCACGGTCAGCTTGTTGGGCATTGCCGGGGTTGCGCTGAATGAGGGAGTCTATTTGGCTTCGGGTTTGCTGAGCCTGTCTTATGTACTGCTTGGCATGTATCTGCTCAATGAAGGAGCGGGGATTAAGGTTGCTTTGCTGGCCGGAGAAAGTGTCGACGCCATAGCCCATAAGAGCTGGGCGGAGAGCGCCGGGAAGGCAATTTTGCCGACGGCTGCGGGCGTGCTGTTTGCTCTGCTCGGATGTATTTTGGCAGGGACAGCGTTACGGGCTTATATGCTGGCGATTCTGTTGGGTGTAGTGGGAGCGGCTTTTGGCGCAGGATGCCTGGGCTTCCCCATTTATCTGCTGTTTTCACAGAAACATCTGTTGAAGTCAGCTTCCAAAAAGAAAACGAAAGCGATCAAATAAGAAAAGCATTGAGATTGAGGCGGTCTGTTGAAATACCGCCTCAATTTGCATATCTGCGGAGAAGAGATTTATGAAATATATTGCAAAACATCAGCAGCAAATGCCGCAAGAAACGGCGGAACAATACCGGGCACTGGGAATTCACCCGATTACGGCCCAGTTACTTTATGCGCGCAGTGTTCCTCCGCAGGAAGCGGCAGATTTTCTGGCACCGGATCTGCAAAAGCTGCACGATCCCTTTTTGTTCTGCAATATGGAGCGCATCTGTGCCCGGCTGCGGGAAGCAGCCGAACGGCAACAGGCAACCGTGATCTATGGGGATTATGATTGCGATGGCGTCTGCGGAAGTGTAATCCTGAAAAAAACGTTGGAGCAGCTGGGAATTCCTTGCCGGATTTATTTGCCGGATCGGGCAACGGAAGGATATGGGACCAATCATGCGGCTTTTGCCAGATTGATAGAAGAAGGCACACAGTTGTTTGTGACGGTGGATTGCGGGATTCGCAGTAACGATGATATTACTTTTGCAAAAACACAGGGCGTGGATACTATTTTATTGGACCATCATGAGTGCGGAGAACTTCCGGATACCCCCTATATTCTCAACGGAAAAGTACCGGGGGAAAGTTATCCGTTCTCTACGTTGTGCGGAGCCGGAGTGGCTTTTAAACTGGCACAGGCATTATTGGGAGAAAAAGCATATGCACTGCTGGAATTTGCAGGAGTGGCAACTATTGCCGATATGGTGCCGCTGATTGGGGAAAACCGCATTCTGGCCTATTTTGGATTGCACAATTTGCGCACAGCGCCTTCGCTGGGGCTGAAAAGCCTGATGTCGGAGGCCGGTATCCGGCAGCAGACTGTGGATGCCCATGGGGTGGGTTTTGGCATAGCGCCGCGCATCAACGCAGCCGGACGGTTGGCGCATGGCATGTTGGCTGTACGCCTGCTGCTGAGTGAAAATCCGGAGGAAGCGGCACAGTTGGCAGAAGAACTGAATGCATTGAATGAAAGGCGGCAGAAACTGCAAAAGCAGATGATCACTGAGGCCGAACAAATGGTGCAGGAGAAGAAAGATCTTTCCGATACACGCGTGCTGATGGTTGCCGGAGACGGATGGGATAAAGGCGTGGTCGGGTTGGCGGCTGCGGCACTGGCAGCTGCGTTTCACCGGCCGACAGTGGTGCTTTCCAGAGAGGGGCAGGTTCTGACCGGCTCGGCCCGCAGCATTCCGGGAATAAACCTGTATGCGCTGCTGTGCACCTGTCAGCAGCAATACACCCGTTTTGGTGGCCATGAAATGGCGGCGGGGCTGACATTCCCGGCGGAAAATCTCGAAGAGATTGAACGGTGTATCAACGAGAAAGCACTCGAGCTATATGCAGATGAAGCATTTTTGCCCGCCGTTTATTATGATGCACAGGTGGAGATGAAGGATATCAATCTGAACCTGGCAGAACAAATTCAGGCGCTGCAGCCGTTTGGCCAGGAAAACGAAGAACCGGTATTTCTGCTGCGGGGATACAGCCCGAGCCGGGTAGTGCCGATCGGCGATGGCTCGCACCTGAAAATGACAGAGCAGCAGGCGGATATTCTCTGGTTCCGCGCTGCTGAAAAAGTGTTTGCCGGGCGGGAATATGATCTTTCCGCAAACTTGAATATCAACAGTTTTCGCGGCCGGAATACCTGCCAGCTGATTGTGCGGAGTATGGAAGCGCGGACATTGCCGGCAGAGGAATGGCAGAAGAACCTGGAGCTGCCGTTTTTGCGCAGCTTTCCCGCAGAACTGGAAGCTTTCTGGCAATACCGGCAACAACACGAAGCAGAAAAAAAGGAACTGGATTTTAAAGCGCTCAGCCAAAAGCTGCTGGAAGAACAGAAGCACCCCTTTGGTACGGTACTGTTTGTGAATTCCATGCCGGGGCTGCAAACGGTGCATCGCCTGCAGAAGGAAGGTTTGGAATTGCGGGAAGTGCTGCAGCTGGATGCCAATCGCGCAGAGAACTGTATCTGCTATGCACCGCCGCCTGAAATATTGCGCAATTACCGGAAAATTTTTCTGATCGGCTGTTTTTCGCAAATGCCCGTTTTAAGGCCCGGGCAGCAGTGCTTCTGCTATATGGATGCGCAATTGGCGGCACTGTATCGCGCGGAGACGGAAAAATATTTTGTGGCACCGCAAAAACTGATGGAATATGCGCAGGCATTGTATATGGCAGGAAAAGATGGTTTTTCTGCCATGCATGAGTTGCTGGAACGGGCCGGGAAGCTGCTGCAGGAAAAAAATATAGAAAAAATATGGTTTGCCTGGAAAGTTTGTACCCAGCAAAAGTTGCTTCAATTGCGGAAAAATGGTAAGATATATGTTATATTTAATAAAATACAGCCGGATTGGCAGGAAAACAGTCTGTTAGCAGCGGCAAAAGCGCTGATGGATTGAAGAAGAGGGAGGTGTATGGCTTGGTCGATTATTATCGGGAATTTATAGAAAAGTACCCCATGTATGGCGGTGACCGATTGATTCAAAAGGCGTTTGAAGTGGCGATAAAGGCGCATGACGGGCAATTTCGGGATTCGGGCGAACCATATATCATCCATCCGGTAGCGGTGACACATATTCTGGCAGATTTGGGTATGGATAAAGTAAGCATTTGTGCAGGGATGCTGCACGATGTACCCGAAGATGTGGAAGAATATCCGATTGAGTATATCCGCGCGCAGTTTAACGAAGAAATTGCCAATATTGTCGATGGCGTTACAAAACTGAAAAAGTTTGGATTCCAGACCAAAGAAGAAGCGCAGGCGGAAAGTATGCGCAAAATGTTTGTGGCCATGGCTTCGGATGTGCGGGTGGTCATTATTAAATTGGCGGACCGCTTGCATAATATGCGCACATTGGGCTATAAAACAGGGGATAAGCAAAAGGCGAAGGCGAAGGAAACGTTGGAAATTTATGCCCCTTTGGCGCATCGGTTTGGTATTTATGCCTTTAAATGGGAATTTGAGGATTTGGCACTCAAATATCTGGAACCCGAAGCATTTTATGAGATTGCGAAGAAACTGAGTGCGACGCGTTCGGAGCGCGAAGCTTATATTCGGGAAGTCATTGGAAAAATTGAGAAGAATATTCAGCCGCTGGGAATCAAATATGAGATAGAGGGGCGTCCCAAGCATATCTACAGCATTTATCGCAAACTCAAGGATAAGAGCAAGACTTTTGACGAATTGTACGATATCATGGCAGTGCGCGTGATTGTGGAATCGGTAAAGGATTGCTATGCTGTGTTGGGGACTGTCCATGCCGTCTGGCGGCCGATGCCGGGACGTTTTAAGGACTATATTGCGGTGCCTAAGCCCAACATGTATCAATCGCTGCATACGACGCTGATGGGGGAAGACGGCAAACCTTTTGAGGTACAGATCCGTACGTTTGAAATGCACCGCACTGCAGAATATGGCATTGCGGCTCACTGGAAGTATAAAGATGGCACGACCGCCAATCAGTCGGATTTTGATAAGAAAATCAGCTGGCTGCGGGAAATGATGGAATGGCAGAACGAAATGAAGGATTCCAAGGAATTCATGGAGGCACTGCGCATTAATTTCTTTTCGGATACAGTCTTTGTATTTACGCCCAAGGGTGACGTACGCGATTTGGCTGTAGGCAGTACGCCTTTGGATTTTGCTTACAGCATCCACTCTGCCATTGGCAACAAATGCATCGGCGCCAAGGTGAATGGCAGAATCGTACCGCTGAACTATCAATTGCAGACGGGCGATATTGTAGAGATCATTACCAGCGCGGCCAGCAAGGGCCCCAGCCGCGACTGGCTGAACATTGTGCGTACCGCGACGGCGCGCTCCAAGATTCGGGCCTGGTTTAAAAAAGAACTGAAAGAAGAAAATATTGTCAAAGGCAAGGCTATGCTGGAACGGGAAGCAAAACGCAAGGGATTTGAGCTTTCTGGACTCCTGGAGCCGGAGTGGCTGAAGGATATTTATCGCCGTTTCACGCTGAATTCCGAAGAGGATATGTATGCGGCAGTAGGGTATGGCGGCCTTTCGACGGGGCAGATTCTTTCTCGGTTGATTGAAAAATATAAAATTGCACATAAAGTGGAGGAGAGCCCGGAAATACATGCGCATGGCCCGGAAAAGAAACAGCTGGGCGGGGACAGTAATATTTCGGTCAAGGGTTATTCCGATATGGTGGTGCGGTTAGCCAAGTGCTGTAATCCTCTGCCGGGCGATGACATTATCGGCTTTATTACCAGGGGCAGAGGCGTCTCGGTACATCGGGCAGATTGCTCCAATTTGAATGAGGAGGATTTTCCGGCCAGCCGGCGTATTGAAGTAGCGTGGCGGCAGCAGAAACCGGCACATTACAGTGTGGAGCTGCAAATTGAAGGCGAAGATCGAGGTGGCCTGATGGCGGACGTTTCGCAAGTCTTTTATTCGTTGGGATATTCGATGTCTTCCTTTAGTGGGCGCAGCACAAAAAATAATCAATGCATTATCAATGCAATCATCAGCATTCAGTCTCCCGAAGAACTGGAGGAAGTGCTGCGCAAGCTGCACAATGTTAAATCTGTAATACGGGCCTATCGAGTAAATAATTGAGGTGTCTTAGTGAGAGCTGTTGTAACAAGAGTGGCAGGCGCCGAAGTGCGTATTGCAGGCGCTATATACAGTAAAATAGAAAGTGGTTTGCTGGTACTGTTGGGGTCGCAGGAAGGCGATACCGATCAGGATATCCGCTATATCTGCGAAAAAGTTTGCGGGCTGCGCATTTTTGAGGATGCCGAGGGAAAGATGAACCTGAGCATCCGGGAAGTGGGCGGTGAGATTCTGTTGGTTTCGCAGTTTACGTTGCTTGGGGATGCACGCAAGGGAAAGCGCCCCAGTTTTATCCGTGCAGGGGTGCCCGCACAGGCGCAGGAGATTTACGATCGCACGGTACAGGCCTTTTGCGATACCGGTATTCCGATTCGCACGGGTGTATTTCAGGCGCATATGCAGGTGCAGTCGGTCAATGATGGGCCGGTCACTATCCTGCTGGACAGCCGAAAATTGTTTTAAACAGCAGGAGGAGCACCATGCTGGAAATCGAAAAAATCATCAGCCCTGCCATGGATGTCAATTCATATATCGTTTGGCAGGAAAACAGAAAAGAAGCAATTGTCATAGATCCTTCCTTTGAAACGGCAAAACTGTTGGCTTGTTTGCAGGCAGAGGGATTGCAGTGCAGGGCAATTCTTTTGACCCATGGACATTTTGATCATATTGCAGGGGTAAAGGCGTTGAAGGAACAGACGGGTGCGGAGGTGGCAATTCATCGCCTGGACGCTCCGTTGCTGACCGATGCACAGAAAAACCTCAGCGCAGAGTTTGGGGCTGCGATTTCGGCCTGCCCGGCAGACCGGGAGCTGGAGCAGTCTATTTATACTTTTGCGGGGCTGGAAGTGAAGGTGCTGCATACACCGGGACATTCGGAAGGCAGTGTTTGTTATTTTATCGAGGATGCGCTGTTTTCGGGAGATACACTCTTTAATCTGAGTATTGGCCGCACGGATTTTCCGGGCAGCAGCTGGCCTCAGATGCAGCAGAGTTTGGAGAAATTTAAACTGATTGAAGGCGAATATGCCATTTATCCGGGGCACGGACATTCCACCTCGCTGGCCTATGAGGTCGATAATAATCCGTATTTGGGAGAGGAAAAATGGTCTCTATACTGACAAACACGCAAGCCTATTATGCAGATCTATGCGATGAGATCCGTTTATTTTTTGATGTAAGAAAGATCCCTGCCGCGCAGGAAATTAGCGGGCAGGGGTTTTGTGTTGCGCATTATTTTTCTGAAACGAACTGTTTTCGGCATCAGGCAATATTATATTGCGAAGGGAAGCAGGTCAGTGAAGCGGTTTATGAAAGCGGAGCCGTCTCGCAGGAAGATGCGCTGGCCTATCGGCGCGCAGCCAAGCATGGTGCAAAAATTGCTGTGTATCGCTGCCTCGCTGCCTATTTTAAGCAGGAAAAGCCATGGGGATCGCTGACGGGTGTGCGGCCGACCAAGATGCTGCGGGATTTATGCGCGGCCTGTGGTGAAGCAGAGGCAATGCGGCGCATGCGAGAGCAATATGACGTCTCGGAAGGAAAATTGCGTCTGGCACAGCAAATTTGCCGCACACAGATTCCCATTTTGCAAAGCGTGCAGCCGGAAGAGGACCTGGATTTATACCTGGGGATTCCCTTCTGCACCTCCCGCTGCGCTTATTGTTCGTTTTATGCGGCTACCACTACAAAGGATGGACAGAAGGAAGAGGCCTATGTGGATGCACTGCTGCGGGAACTGGAATTGCTGGCGCCGACGATTGCCCGCCGCCATGTGCGCAGCGTATATATCGGCGGCGGCACACCATCGGCTTTGCATCCAAAACAGCTGCGGCGGGTATTGCAGGCGGTGGCACCCTATGCCAAGGGAGTGGAATTTACGGTGGAAGCCGGGCGGCCGGATACCATCACCCGTGAAAAACTGGAACTGATTCGTGAAGCGGGGGCGCAGCGAATCAGCATTAATCCTCAGACGACTTGTGCCGCAACGCTGCCGGTCATTGGCAGAAAACACAGCGTGGAGGCTTTTTTTGAAGCGGCGCAGCTGGCCAAGGAATTTGACTTTAAAGCGGTCAATATGGATCTGATTGCAGGATTGCCGGGGGAAGGAGTCGCGCAGCTGCTGCAATCGGTGCGCGATTGCATTGCGTTGGTACCGGAAAATATTACGGTGCATACGCTGGCGATAAAAAAAGGCTCCAAATTCGGCATGGAAAATGTGGGTCAGTTTGCTCTGCCGCAGCAGGCAGAGCAGATGGTAGAGCAGGCGCGTACGCTGCTGGAGGCACATGGGTATCTGCCCTATTATATGTATCGGCAGAAGTATATGGCGGGCAATATGGAAAATATCGGTTATGCGAAAGCGGGCAGTGCCTGCATCTATAATATCGATATTATGGAGGAAGCGGTAAGCGTCCTGGCATTGGGCGCAGGAGCGGCCAGCAAGCGGGTACTTCCGGGGCAGGCCAGAATCGAGCGCTTTATCGGCCTTAAGGATATTGCTTCCTATATTGCGCACGTACAGGAAATGGCAGAGAAAAAAGCGGCGCTTTTTGCCTGAGGTTGACTTTGCTTATAGCCGACATTATAATAAAATTGGTTTAGACTGGAATTATTTTTGCGCAGCAAGCGCGCATTTACGGAGGATAAATTTTGGATATCAAAGCGCCAAGAGGCACCAAGGATATCTCCATCAGGGAGAGCTATAAATGGCAATACGTGGAGCAAAAAGTGCGGGATTTGACAGCACTTTACCACTATCAGGAGATTCGCACCCCGATTTTTGAGCATACGGAATTGTTCGCAAGAGGCGTGGGTGATACGACGGATGTTGTGCAGAAGGAAATGTATACTTTTGAGGATAAGGGTGGGCGTTCGATTACGCTGCGCCCGGAGGGAACGGCCGGGGCTGTGCGCAGTTTTATCGAAAGCGGCATTGCCGGTGGCCCGCAGCCTACTAAAATGTATTACCTTTCCGCGCCGGTATTCCGTTATGAAAACCCGCAGGCAGGGCGCCTGCGTGAGCATCATCAGTTTGGCGTGGAAGTATTTGGCGCAAAAGACGCTTCCATTGATGCGGAAGTGATCAGCCTGGCGCTCAATCTGCTGCATGATTTGGGTGTGCATAATCTTTCTTTAAATATCAATTCCATTGGCTGCAAGCATTGCCGGCCGGCTTATAACCAGGCGCTGAAGGCATATTATGCGGCAAGAAAGGATCAGCTTTGCGATACCTGCCTGGAACGGCTGGAGCGCAATCCGCTGCGCCTTCTGGACTGCAAGGAAAAGAAATGTTCGCAGCTGGCTGAGCAGGCTCCCAAAATAGTGGAGTATCTCTGTCCGGAATGTGAAGCACATTTTCAGGCGCTGCAGAGCTATTTGCGGAAGTTGGGCATTGATTTTGCCATTAATCCCAAGATTGTGCGCGGCCTGGATTATTATACCAAGACGGTTTTTGAAATCATCTCTTCCGAAATCGGTGCGCAGGGCACTGTGTGCGGCGGCGGTCGTTATGACGGTCTGGTCAGTCAGTTGGGCGGCCCGGAGATGCCGGGGATCGGCTTTGGCATGGGAATCGAACGGCTGCTGATGGTAATGGAAAGCGCGGGAGTGATCATCCCTGAGCCGCAGCCGCTGCAGATTTTTCTCTGCACGATGGGACAGGCTGCCCGGGAAAAGGCGTTTCAGCTGCTGGGGCAGCTGCGGTGCGCGGGGATTTCCGCAGATATGGATCATGCGGCAAGGAGCATGAAAGCGCAGTTCAAATACGCCGATAAATTGGGCGCAAAATATACGCTTTCCATTGGCGATAACGAGTTGGAAAAGGGAAAAGCGAATCTGAAAAATATGGAAGACGGCTGTCAGGTCGAAGTTTCGTTGGACGAGGTTTCGAGCTGGATGCACGCAGAATAAAGAGGAACGCATATGAGCAGTGAATTAAAAGCATGGAAACGGACGGGAATGTGCCTGGATTATACAGAGGCCAATATCGGCCAGAAGATCACACTGACCGGCTGGGTGGATAATCGGCGCAATCTGGGTGGACTGATCTTTGTATGGCTGCGGGACAGAAGCGGCATTATGCAGGTCGTATTTGACGAGAGCCTGGATGCCGGAGATTTTGCAGAAGCAGAAAGCATTCGCAATGAGTTTGTCATTTCGGTAAAGGGAGAGATCATCGCCCGCCAGGAACAGAATATCAATGCGGATTTGCCCACAGGTAAAATTGAGGTACGTGCAGAACAGCTGCATATTATTTCCAAGGCGATCACGCCGCCTTTTGAGATTGAGGACGACAGCAACGTCCGTGAAGAATTGCGGCTGAAATATCGCTATCTGGATCTGCGGCGCCCGGTGCTGCAGCGCAACCTGATCCTGCGCAGCAAGATTGCCAATACCATGCGCAGATATTTGGATGAAAACGGCTTTATAGAAATCGAAACGCCGATTTTGCAAAAGAGTACGCCGGAAGGTGCCAGAGAATATCTCGTTCCCTCCCGTATCAAACCGGGCAGTTTTTATTCATTGGCGCAGTCTCCGCAAATCTTTAAGCAGTTGCTGATGGTGGCCGGTATGGATCGCTACTATCAGGTGGCAAAATGCTTCCGCGATGAAGATTTGCGTGCCGACCGGCAGCCGGAATTTACCCAGCTGGATATGGAGCTTTCTTTTGTAGACGAGCAGGATATCATGGCAATCAACGAAGGTCTGCTGGCAAGAGTGATGAAGGAAGTGTTTGGAAAAGATCTGCCGCTTCCGTTGCCCAAAATGCCTTATCAGGAGGCGATGGCGCGCTTTGGCAGTGATAAACCGGATACCCGCTTTGGAATGGAATTACAGGATTTGAGCAAAATTGCAGAGCACTGTGGGTTTAAAGTGTTTGAAGATGCGGTGAAAAACGGCGGCAGTGTGCGTGCCATTAACGCAAAGCAGGCACATTTGTCCCGCAAAGAGATTGATGCCTGCGGTCAGTTTGTAAAAACTTATGGAGCGAAAGGCCTGGCCTGGATTAACTATAAGGAAGAAGGGATCAATTCGCCCATTGCCAAGTTCCTTTCGGAAGAAGGTATGCAGCAGATTTTGCAGGCGATGGATGCGCAGCCGGGTGACGTGCTCTTCTTTGTGGCAGATAAAAATAAAGTGGTATTTGATGCTCTGGGTGCATTGCGCCTGGAATTGGCAAAGAAGCTGAAACTGATTGATGAAAACAAGCTCAATTTCCTGTGGGTGACAGAGTTCCCCATGTTTGAGCTGGATGAAGAGTCGGGTCGATATGTTGCCATGCACCATCCATTTACCAGCCCGATGGATGAGGATGTGCAGTATCTGGAGAGCAATCCGGAAAAGGTACGTGCCAAAGCATATGACATTGTTTTAAATGGTGTGGAGCTGGGTGGCGGCAGTATCCGTATTCACGACAGTGAGCTGCAACAGCGGGTTTTCCGAGCCATCGGCTTTACGACCGAAGCGGCCTGGAAGAAGTTCGGATTCCTGCTCAGTGCCTTTAAATATGGCACGCCTCCTCATGGAGGCCTGGCCTTTGGCTTTGACCGTATGGTCATGTTGCTTACCGGCTCCAAGAGCATTCGAGACGTGATCGCCTTCCCCAAAGCGCAAAATGCTTCCTGCCTGATGACAGAAGCTCCTGCGGAAGTGGAGGCTGCTCAGTTGGCAGATCTGCATATTCAGGTTTTGCCGGAAGAGAAGGAATTGGAAGAATAATGGCTGCGTTGCCCTGCCGGCAGGCGGCGCATAAAAAAAGATAAGCTCGGCAATACTGAATTTACAGGAGGATAAAGCAATATGTTGAATATTACCGCGGAAAATTTTGAGATGGAAGTGGTACAGTCGGATAAACCGGTAGTCATTGATTTTTGGGCAAGCTGGTGTGGCCCCTGCAGAATGTTTGCTCCCACGTTTGAAAAAGTTGGAGAGGAATTGGCAGGAACTGTGAAATTTGCCAAAATCAATGTAGATGAAGAGGAAGAACTGGCAAGAAAGTTTCGGGTAATGAGCATCCCCACCATCATCGCGTTTAAGGGCGGTCAAGCCGTCAAAAAGACGATGGGCGCCATTGGCGAAGCTGATTTGAAAGAATTTGCAAGCAGTATCTGAACGGAAACAGCAGTAAAGCCGCAAAAGGATTTTACCCTTTGCGGTTTTTTTTATTGAAGCATGCCAAAGATATAAGGAAATAGGCGGGCAGGGAGTTCAAAAAGCCCGCAAAGTATGCTAAAATAAAACAGTTAAAACGGAGAAGGCAAACGATAGGAGAAGCAGAATTGAAGCTGGAAAAAATAGAAATTAACGGATTTAAATCATTTGCCGATAAAACGGAAATCTTATTGGATGGTGCTATTACAGGCATTGTAGGCCCGAATGGCAGCGGAAAGAGTAATATTGCCGATGCTGTGCGCTGGGTGCTAGGTGAGCAGAATAGCCGCAGCCTGCGCGGCACGAAAATGGAGGATGTCATTTTCGGAGGCACGCAGAATCGCAGACCAAAGGCATATTGCGAAGTCTCGCTGTATTTTGACAACAGCGATCGGCGCATTCCGGCGGAATACAGCGAAATTGTTATTACCAGAAAGATGTTTCGCTCCGGGGAGAGCGAGTATTTGCTTAACCGCACGCCGGTACGGCTGAAGGATATTTTGGATATTGTACGCGATACGGGCATTGGTCGGGAAGGCTACTCGATTGTCGGGCAAGGAAAAATTGACGAGATCCTCTCAGCTAAGCCGGGAGCCCGCAGAAAGGTTTTTGAAGAAGCGGCCGGTGTGATGAAATTCCGTGCGCGCAAAGAAGAGGCGGAGAATAAGCTGCAGAAGACACAAGATAACCTGGTGCGCATCGGCGATATTTTGGAAGAACTAAATGCCCAGATCGGGCCGCTTTCCGAGCAGGCGGAAAAAACAAAGAGATATCTTTCATTGTTTGAACGGCAAAAATTCCTGGATGCCAATCTGTTTTTGGTGAATCATGAACGCGTGCAGACGCGTTTGAAGAAATTGAAAAGTGACCTTACAGAACTGGAAAGGGAGATACGGTTGGATCGTGCCCGCTTTGGCGATGCTGTGCAAGTTAGCGAACAGCTGGCAGAACGGTTGAAAACGGTGGAACAGAGTCTTTCTTCCCTGCGGGAGCAATATGAAGAGGCCACGGCTGCCGCAGAGCAGGCGGGTGCGGAAAAGAATATTGCAGCCGAGCGCATTGCGGGCGCAGATAAGGATATAGACCGGCTGAATGCCGAGCGACAGGCAGCAGAAGCACAAGAGCGGCAGCTGCAGGCGCAGCAGGTACAGCTGAAGGATATGTTGGGGCAGCAGCTTGCGCAGGAAGCAAAGCTTTCACAGGAAATTCTTTCCTGCGAGGCATTGTGCCTGGAAGCAGAGCGGCTGGAAGCAGAACGCCGGGCAAAATTGCAGAAGGTTCAGGCAGAGCATTTCGCATTGCTGGAAAAGCAGAATGAGTTGCAACGCAGTTTGGCAATGGTGGATGCCAGGGAAGAGGGTGCTGCAGCCTCTATTGCCGAATGGAACCGGAGGGTGCAAAAAACGCAGAGTAAGCTGCAGCAAAATCAGGCACTCAGCGCGGAATTGGAAACGGAATTGAAGGAGCTGCAGAAACAAACAGACGATTTGCGGAAGCAGATTCAACAGAACCGTCAGGAGGCGATGGAACTGCGCCGCCGGCAAAAAGAAGCCGAGCAGGGGATAGCTGCAGCCAACGGGCGCTATCGGGAAGCGCTTTCCCGTGGACAGTTTTTGGAGAAACTAAAACAGGAATACGAGGGGTATACACAGGGTGTTAAAAATCTTATGCGGGAAACGCACCGGCAGCCGATGCATTTTCGAGGGATTTTAGGGACTCTGGCGGAATTGATTGAAATTCCGCAGGTATATGAGAAGGCTATGGAGGCCGCAGTGGGCGGTGCTCTGCAAAACGTAGTGGTGCAGACCGATGCGGATGCCAAAGCGGCTATCGAATTGTTGCGGGCCAAAAAGCTGGGCAGAGTCAGCTTTATGCCGCTGCAGTCGCTCAAAGTACGCAGCCTTTCCGCGAAAGAAGAAGGGTTGCTGGTGCAGGATATGCAGCGGGCAGATCGCGTAGTACAATGCAATGATGACGTGCGCACAGCCGTTGCATTCCTGTTGGCGCGTACGGTGATTGTAAAGGATATGGATGCGGCAATCGCATTGGCGCGCCGCGCAGGGCACAGTTTTCGGGTGGTGACACTGGAAGGGGATCTGATCAATCCGGGCGGAGTTATGACCGGCGGCAGCATGCAGCAACGCAATTTCGGGCTGATCTCCCGGGAGCGGGAGATAGAACAGAGCCAGATACTGGCAAAAGAAAATCTGGCACAACTGCAGCAGCTGCAGGCACAGAGCAAAGCTTTATCGGGGCAGATGGAGCAGATGCAGCAAAAGCACGAGAAGCTTTCTGCGGAATTGAAAGAGTTAGAAATTGCACAGGCAGATCGGCAGGCGCAGCTGCAAAATGCGGTGCGGCAGGCAGAGATTTTGAAATTGGAAAAGGCTCAGGATACACTGCAGTTGAGCGAAATACAGAAAGCATCCGGGCAGAGTGCGGAACATGCTGCACTGCTGCAGGAGCAACTGCAGGCGCTGCAGCAGAAGATTGATCAGGCGGTTGCGCAGCAGGGACAGCTGCAGCAGCCGCAGCAGGAGGATAAACGCCAAGAGCTGGCAGAACTGCAAGTGCAGCAGGCACGGCTGCAGGGAGATATTCAGCGCAGCAGAGAAACGGAAGCGGGCCTTGTAAAACAGATGCAGATGTTGGCAGAAGAGCAGCAGCGTAAGCGTGCAGAGGCAGATAACCTTACCAAACAAAAGGAACTGCTGCAGGCCGGGCTTGCAAAATATGGACAAACGCAGCAGCAGCACCGCCGGCAAGTGGAAACACTGCGCAGCCAAATTGAACAGGAAGAATCTCAGCGGCTGTTGGCCAATGAAAAGCTGACGGAGCTGCAAAAACAGGGCACTGAATATCAGCTGCGACAAGCGGAACTTTCGGAAAACAAATATAAGTTGGAAAGCCAGATGGAGCGGCTGAGCCTCAGCATGGAAAATGCACAGAATAAGCTCTGGGACGATTATGGTATGACATATGGAGAGGCTGAAACGCTGAAGGAAACCATCAATTATACGCAGGGCGCGAGAGAATTGCAGGAGATCCGCGAGCAAATTCGCTCTCTGGGTGCCATTAACCCCAATGCCATTGAGGATTATAATCGCGTCTATGAGCGCGCCAACGAAATGACGGCGCAGAAGCAGGATCTGGAAAAGGCTAAGGCGGATCTGGAAACACTGATCCAGAATATACTGGCATCGATGAGAGTGGTTTTCAGTGAAAAGTTTGAGCAGATCAATCGCAATTTTAAAGAAATATTCCATGAATTGTTTGGCGGAGGAAGTGCTTCCATTTCCCTGATGGAGGGAGATATTATGGAGTGCGGCATTGAGATTACGGCGGAGCCGCCTGGGAAAAAATTGCAGCATATTTCCCTGCTTTCAGGCGGAGAGCGTGCGCTGACCGGGATTGCGTTGCTGTTTGCCATGATTCGGATTAATCCGGCGCCGCTGTGCCTGCTGGATGAGATCGATGCGCCGCTGGATGAAGCGAACCTGGTGCGGTTTGGCAACTATATCACCAAAATTCCGGATTCGCAGTTTGTCATCATTACACATCGCAAGCCGACGATGGCAATCTGTCAGGTACTGTTTGGAGTGACAATGGAGGAAAAAGGTGTTTCCAAACTGGTGTCCGTAAAAATAGAAGAACAGGAGTGAGAAACGATGTCTTTTTTTGAAAAATTGAAGCAGGGCATGAGTAAAACACGGAAGAATATTGCTGAGAAGCTGAGCGGCGTGTTTTCGGTGTTTACCAAGGTAGATGAAGAATTGCTGGAGGAACTGGAAGAAACGCTGATTCTCTGCGATTTGGGCGTGAATACGGCTACTTCGGTCATTGAACAGTTGCGCCGGCAGATCAAGGAAGAAAAGCTGAAGGAAGTGGATCAGGTAAAAAACGCACTCAAGCAGCTGCTGCTGGAACTGGTACAGTTTGAACAGTTGGAGGAAACATTTCCTAAGGTAGTGTTGGTGGTTGGCGTTAACGGTGCGGGAAAAACGACCTCCATCGGTAAGATTGCGCACGTCTATGAGCAACAGGGGCGAAAGGTGCTGCTGGCAGCGGCAGATACATTCCGGGCAGCGGCGGCTGAGCAGTTGAGCATCTGGGCGGAGCGCGCGGGTGTGCCCATTATCAAGTACGGTGAAGGGCATGATCCGGCAGCGGTCGTCTATGATGCCATCGATTCGGCAAAACATCGCGGCAGCGATGTCATCCTATGTGATACGGCCGGGCGGCTGCACAATAAGAAAAATCTGATGAACGAATTGGGCAAGATCTCCCGTGTGATTGATCGGGAATATCCGGAAGCGGCACGTGAAACGCTGTTGGTGCTGGATGGTACAGCCGGGCAGAACTCACTCTTTCAAGCAAGGGAATTTGCCAATACCGTAAAAATCGACGGCATTGTGCTGACCAAGCTGGACGGTACAGCGAAAGGCGGATTTATTTTTGCCATTCGCGAAGAATTGGGTATTCCGGTTAAGTACATTGGCGTGGGTGAAGGTATTGAGGATTTACAGCCGTTTAATGCCCGGGAGTTTATCGATTCCCTGATTGACTGACAAGTAAAAATACTTGACAGATAGAAGAAAAGCCTGTATGATAGGAGAGCAGTATGCAGACGGAGAAACATTTTGCCCTTTTACTTCTGTTGGATATTTACGGGCCGCTGTTGACGCAAAAGCAGCAGGAGGCGCTGGATATGTATCTCAACGAGGATTTGAGTTTATCTGAGATAGCAGAAAATACGGGCATTTCCCGCCAGGCAGCACAGGATTCCATTAAAAAAGCGGAGCAACGCCTGCAAGAATGGGAAGCGGTACTGGGTATCTGCAGAAAAAGGCAGCAAATCGAAGCAGTTTTGCAGCAGATGCAGCCGGATGCGGGCAGCATGGAGGCGGGCATCGAACAAATCAGAAAAATACTCTGGGAGGAATAGACATGGCATTTGAAGGTCTGGCGGAAAAACTGCAAAATGTATTCAGCAAATTGACCGGCCGGGGCAAACTCTCGGAAGCGGATATCAAGGCGGCCATGCGGGAAGTGCGGCTGGCGCTGCTAGAGGCAGATGTCAACTACCTGGTGGTCAAAAAGTTCGTGAAAAACGTTTCGGAAAAGGCAGTGGGAGAGCAGGTGCTGCAAAGCCTGACGCCCGGGCAGCAGGTAATCAAAATCGTGCGTGATGAAATGACCGAACTGCTGGGCGGCACGCGCAGTACCATTAAATTTGCTTCTGCACCGCCGACGATAATTTTGATGGCCGGTTTGCAGGGCGCAGGGAAGACGACGATGTGCGGTAAGCTGGCATTGCATTTTAAGAAACAGGGAAAGAACCCTATGCTGGTGGCCTGTGATATTTATCGCCCGGCGGCCAAGGATCAGCTGAAAGTGGTAGGGCAAAGCGTAGATGCGGCAGTTTATACGATGGATTCTCAGAACCCATTGGAGATTACCCGCGCGGCACTGAAAGAAGCAGCCAATCGCGGTAATGACGTGGTCATTGTGGATACAGCCGGGCGCCTGCATATCGACAGCGAAATGATGGAAGAACTGCGAGCCCTTAAGGAAGGGATTAATCCGCACGAAGTGCTGTTGGTGGTAGATGCCATGGCAGGCCAGGATGCAGTCACTGCCGCCAAAGCGTTTAATGAAGAAGTGGAATTGACGGGAGTGATCCTCACCAAAGTAGATGGCGATGCCAGAGGCGGCGCGGCGCTCTCGGTCAAGGATGTCACCGGGAAACCAATCAAGTTTGTCGGTGTGGGCGAGAAGATGGAGGATCTCGAGCCCTTCTACCCTGATCGAATGGCAGGCCGGATTTTAGGCATGGGCGATGTGCTTTCTCTGATTGAGAAAGCGGAAGAGGCCATCGATGAGAAAAAAGCCATGGAGCAGCTGGAAAAGATGAAAAACCAGCAATTTGATCTCAACGATTTTCTGGAAAATCTACAGCAGATCAAGGGAATGGGCTCCATGCAGGATATTTTAAAAATGCTGCCGGGCGGCAATAAGCTCGCGGGACTAGAATTGGATGAAAAACAGTTCCGGCGCACCGAGGCGATCATCTGCTCGATGACGATGCAGGAACGGCAGATGCCTTCCATCATCAACGGCAGCCGGCGCAAACGCATTGCCAAGGGCAGCGGCACCAGTGTGCAGGAAGTAAATCGTCTGCTCAATCAGTTTGAACAGATGAAAAAGATGATGAAGATGTTCAGCGGAAAAAAGGGAAAACGCCGCGGTGGAATGATGGGATTGCCTTTTTAACAGGGCATTTACATAAGCAATATTATTTTTAAGAACAATTGGAGGATACAACAATGGCAGTAAAGATCAGATTTTAGAGAATGGGCGCTAAGAAGGCTCCTTGCTACTGAATCGTAGTTGCAGACAGCAGAAGCCCCAGAGATGGCGCATTCATTGAGGAACTGGGTCATTATAACCCTGCTACCAAAGAAGCCAAGATCGATGCGGATAAGGCAAAGGATTGGATCGGCAAAGGCGCTCAGCCCACAGAATCTGTTCGCAGCCTGTTCAAGAAGAACGAAATCATTGGCTGAACCGATTTAAAGGATAAAAGGACAGAAAAATGGTAGAACTGGTAGAATATCTGGCCAAATCCCTTGTGGATGATCCTGCGCAGGTCAAAATTACGGAAAAGACGCTCAATGATACGGTGATCCTGGAGCTTACGGTAGCCGAAGGCGATATGGGCAAGGTGATCGGCAAACAAGGGCGGATTGCCAAAGCCATCCGTACGGTAGTGAAGGCTGCTTCTGCAAAATCCGGCAAAAAATACACGGTGGAAATTATCTGATGGATTATTTTGCTATTGCAAAAGTGCTGAAGCCGCAGGGCATCAGAGGCGAAGTCAAACTGGAAACTTATGTAGAAGACATCAATCGTTTTTATAGTTTTCCGCATATTTATACACAGGAAAAAGGCGGATATGTAAAACATATGGTGGAGTCGGGCAGGGTGTACAATGGCTTTGCCTATTTGAAGTTGGCCGACTATAAAGATCGCGATGCGGCAGAACTGCTGCGCGGGCAGTATCTTTATATTGATCGGGCACATGCTGCGGAATTGCCGGAAGATGCCAATTATATTGCCGATTTGCTGGGTTTAACGGTACAGGATGATACCGGCCGCGTATTGGGCATTTTGGAAGATGGCATCCAAACGGGTGGTGTAGAAGTCTATCAAGTGGCAGCAGGCAAGAAAAAAT